>JGI24159J19872_10012318_pt1 | contig 11159 bp, 10 predicted proteins | sample Ectturendosymbi4_FD_19872 | JGI IMG/M metagenome (IMG submission 19872)
ACAGTGACTTGTTACTCATGGGCACCATCTAGCGGTGACCATTTATTTACATGTGGCGCCATCTTCTGGTCGCCACAGATGTACCCCTCGCACCCCCTCTTCGTAGGCCCTGCCTATTAACAAAGCCTTGCATCATTACCCTGATGAAGGTCTGGCCACAGATGGACCGAAATATCAGCGAGGCAGTTTTTACGTCCTTTGCAAAACAGCCGGTCACAGAATGCTGGTCCCACCCTGGAGGTTGCTTCCACAGTATGTCCAAAGCAAGGTTGAAATGCCAGTGTGCACAAGCTACTGCCAAGCTTGCCATTGCGAAAATAACCGAGAGTAACATTGCATGGAGTTTTGGGAAACAATTTTGACAACACGGACAACTTCATTTTTACAAAAGCATTTTTACCAAGTTCTTGTTTTGTTTGTTAAGTTATTGACGTTTTCATTCCATACCAACTCACGATATGGTTTGACCAGTGTTTCTCACTATGGTTTGGACCAGTGTTTACCGAAGTTTTTTTGAAGCGACCCCGAATTTGAAAAAATCCAAACCTGTGAGTACTCGCGACACGACACGCACACAAACCTAAACGTTTCGCGAAACGACACGCACACAACACACAAACCTAAACGTGAGGATGTGTACAGAACAAAGTCTACTGTAAACCAAACATTGAATCATGAGAAAAATATGCAATAAAATTTATTGATAAACATGTTTCTATGACTAATGGGAAGAATACAGTTGCATATTGTCTGAAGGATTGTAAAACCGCGGTGTCTTCTTGCTTGATCACAATCGCATGACATGTTCAATTTCCACCAAATTTCGATACTTCGTTTCCAGCACACTCATTGCACTAAATCCTGGTTCACAAAACCAAGTTGTCGCGAATGGAATCAGTCGTTGGAATAGACAGAAATTCAAAAGTTTATATTTCCTTGAATGTTTTAACATTTTGCTTTGAAGGACACGAAAACAACGCGACTTGATGCTTCAGCCGTCATGTCCAGAAATTCTTCTGCAACATGCAGAGGTAGTTCCGGCAGATTCGTGACTGGATTATTATCCAATAATTTTCTTTAGCAGGCGTCGGAGTGTCACCATAATCAACAAACCTCAAATATTTTGATAAGCTCCTCAACATGTCCACTTAGACGTCCGCTTTCTTGCCGGCAATGCAGATTTCTCAATTCAGCGAACATGCCACACTCATCTCGATTCTCGTAACTTTTTCCCAACAGAGTTTTTGTGGCAAGCGTTGATTCTCGCAATGCCATCAATGGCTGCAACACCGCGACCTTGCACAGATCGATGCCGACAGTTCAGAGGGTCAAATATACCAGCTAGGTAAGCAACATTTGCAATAGATTTTTCGTGACAAAACTTTTCGATTAAGAACACAAATTTCTGTTTATTCAGTTTGTTTTGGACTATTGAATAAAAACAGGAAAGTTTTCATTTGATTTACAATCTGTTTAAAGGAAGTCATCTGACATTTCTACAATTTGTCTTTTCAGTGTGCTGTGCGATAATGAGACAGTGTCTCAATGTTCACTCTGTTTCAACAATCATCGTTTTTACAACTTCCTTCATAACTGGCAATAGAAAGCTTCCACCGATTGTATGGGCTTGCTGTTGCTTTGCCATTTGGCAAGCGGCAACTTACGAAGTGTACACAGCTCATTTATTTACTTCTGTTAATACTTTCATAGCACTTTGCTGCCCTGTAATTTACGTCCACAACTCTTGAGATCTGTCTTTACACGACGTGCCACCTTACTTTTCTTTGAGTATGCAGAGAGAACATTTAGACAAGACAACATTCCACAAAACCAAATTTAAAGACGATTCATCACATGACGATTTTCTTGCAATTGCAACCAATTATATGTGAATGAGTTAGTAAATCACTCCAGGCAACAGCAACGTTCCAACCCAGTTTCAACTGTGAAACTATTCATGACAAACTTTGCCACACAAAAACATTTCTTCGTACAACCAGTGGACACTGTGGCATGATGGGACTAGGCAGCTCCAACAGACAGTATCACCTTGACTGACCAAGTCGTCTTGCTACGTGGTGGTCAGTCTATAGTGATTTTACTGCCTGACGTAGTTGTTACAAAATACAAACCCATGAAAGCTGGAAGAATATATAGTGATGTAAGTTTGGGGCAGAATGCCTGCGGGTTGGTCGAAGTATTAAAGCAGTTCAGACCAACACGGCTGCGGTTTAATTACCTTACAACAACAATCCAGCACTTAGTATTGCCATCAACGATTCTCACACCAGAAGCATATTATCAAATTGTGACGTAATAAAGCAAAAGTTAGTGCAGCCATGTTGGTGGAACGTGTCGGAGGTGGGTGGCTTCAGCACGTGACTTGTGCTTCATGTGATGAAATGAGTCTTACTTCATCTGAGAAAAACAAGAGGTCGAAAAATATTTTCAGGCAACCCCACTGGGGGGTCGTGCCCATACTTTGGTGAGCACTTTTTTGATTGGCCGTTCGACACGTCATGCGTTTGAGTGACAGGGCAAAGGTCAAATGCATCGGGTCAAAGTGCATCAAGGTCATCGGGAGTAAAACGACCAACCTTAACTTGGCTGTACACGTAACTTTCCGGTCCAGTGAACTCGGTCGGATCTTTTACTTTGACAAGGACGATGAAATAAAGATAATGCCACATGTTGTGTTCTTCTGTGACGTGACTCTCGAACGACACCGTCTTGTTATCAAACGACTTTCTTTCCAGGCCTGACATGCAAAAGAAAGACCTAATGAAGCTTTCTTATTTGAGAAAGTTACGTTAAGGTGCGTAGCATGAAACAACGCACTTTTGGAACGCATTGTTCACTGTTATATAATCACTCCGGTCCACACAGCTACATGTATGAACATGGATTGTAATGAATCTCAAAATATATCGCGAAAATATGGTCCCTACAAATCAACGCTTTTGAAACTTAACAAAAACTGAAGTACCTACCACAAATAAAACAAGTGTTTTTGAGGACGTCATCTTTTTGTTGCTTTTCCGACCTTAAGTCGGCGAAGGTGTCGATTATGACGCCAAAAATGAGATTCAAAACAATGATTATCAGGATGAAAAAGAAGAGGAGATCGTAAACGACTCTTCCCATGAACAGGAGTCCTTCCTAGAAGAGAAACCAGACTCAGAACAATATCATGACTGTGTCCTTCTATAAACTTATCTAAGCACTACTTGTAGATGAGAAAGGTCTACATGAGGAGAGATTACTGTCTATGGAAAGAAATCCTTTCTCAGCAAAGAATCAGACACTTTAAGATCTTACAGAGTTCTTATTCAAATAGAAGTGCATTTCCGTAATTACAGCATTGTCGAGAGAGATTAATTCGTGATGCTCCACAACAGTCCATACGTTCATACTTGTTGTAGTTACTTACATTGACTTGAAACGTCGTATTTAGAAGCAACAAACGCAACAGCGCTCTTAGAACTTATTTCAAAATTTTGATGCGTACTTGTCTACAAGACAGGCGGCAGCTCAGCCGCTTATTATCAAATACAAGACATTGCTTTTTTCAAATTTCACAAAACCAACAAACGCATGACGACGAGTAAACCTGCCACAAACCGCTTGAGAAGCACCAGCAGCATTCACTTAACAATGTTCGACAATGTTCGCAGCGTTTTGTTAATTCACAGTAACGAGTATGATGGATACTTACCGCAACCTCTGTATCACGGCTTGTATAGTGATTGCATTTCGCGTTTTTTTATATGATATGATGTTTCGGGCTACATTTCTTCAAAAATAGGAGAAACAGTAGATTTCTGGCAAGAAAATGTTTGTATCCAACAATTTTTCGTTGTCTTGGTGAAATGCGAACACACAAAATATGCCTGTGTCAAAGCAACACACATGCACATATCTGTGTCAAAGCAACGCACATGTACATATCTGTGTCAAAGCAACATACATGCACATGTCTGCGTCAAAGCAACATACATGCACATGTCTGTGTCAAAGCAACATACATACACATGTCTGTGTCAAAGCAACACACATGCACATGTCTGTGTCAAAGCAACACATATGTGTCAACGTTGATAAAATGTTCCCACTCACTGTCTCAGCAACAAATTGTTGTTCCTGTTTTTGAACCGAAGCATTTGCGCAACATCCGGTGCTCAAGTGCATGCTGCGTTGGTGCGAGCAACAGTTAATTAACACGTAACTTCCGTTTCGAACGCTTAAGTAACACGCAACTTCCGTTTCGAACAGCAACATTTCCTACGACAATGAGAGCGCTAAATGATGAGCAACGCAATAATGTACAAACCGATTGTGAAGGCTTGCGGAGTATGTCCCCGATCCCCCCGCCATTCCTCAGCCCTTCGTTCAGCGTGGTTATGATGCACATGAGCAGTGTTTCACAGTGGTTTTCTTCCACGGCTTCAACCTCGCACATCTTCCTCGCGACGACGTCATCGGTCACCGCTGAGGCGTTCTCGTTTTGATGGGAGTCGTTTATATGAGAGTTCCAAGCTGGGCTGCCTGCATTGCATGACCCTGGGTTTAACGACCACCAAATGTCACGAAGAACAAATAAATCATTATCGGCAACAGACCTGTGTTGTTGCAATTATCATCGTCTTGATGACAGACTTGCGAGTTCCTTATCTGCGTTTCCACTTCCATCTTCAACGGGTCCACGGCATCCACAACGCAGCGGGGACTGACTCCAACCACGAAGTCTTGCCTCAAGAAGAGGTATCCGACGATGCTGTAATTATGGAATAGCACCAGCTGTACAAACACGTTGTGGCATCACCTGTTTTTTTTCGGTCAGAATGTCTGAAATTATAGGCTAAAAAACACTGTTATGGCGAGTTTTAATACAACTGTGAGACAAATGACCGAAATGTCACTATTCTTTCTCAGGTGGACCGAATATCGACACAACGATTGAAACAAATGACGTGCAGTAGCTGATTTATCTGCAACCTGGTATTCACCACTGCATGTCAATCATTCAGCATTTATTGCAACCATCTCAGTTGGCGTGTCGGAAAAACAGTCAACGTATTGGACATAAAAGGCATTCGGCGCGAACTTTTGTTGCTTTTTCAACTAAACGTGGTGATGAAGAAGATGGCTGCCAACCTGATGTGTCCCACAGCAAGAAATTATAACCAAGAGAGCATTCTCACCTGAAGAGGTAAACCAGGATGATCGCCAGCATCGCTGTGAGGAGGAGGGAGCGGACGTTGCGCGTCACACTTCGTATGACGTTCATCAACGTCTCTTCGCCGTAAATCAAGTCAAACAACTGCGAGAACAAATGATCAATGGAATTTTCTAAGCAACAGGCATCGCAAACAACACAAAGCACAATGAAGTTCAGTGTTTGGGGTTACGCTCTCACCAGAATACTGTAGCAGAGTTCGTCCCAAAACAAACCAAGGAAACAAAAGAAAATGTGCAAAAGATGAAGCAGGAATTGCGTCTCCGTCAACATTTGAATGACGCCACTGTCCTTCATCCCTTTATTCCCAGCGTAACTGACCAGGTACACGAAACGATTGAGCAACTGGAGAAAATAATAAAAGTTTGCTGAACACTATTATGAGACTTTGACAATTTGGTAATGGTCGCAACATCTTTGTAAAGAACGTTAATTGCTAAGGTGTTCATGGAGCTTGTAAGATCGTCGATTTCTTATTGAATTTTCAGGATTTAAAATGAAATTCACTTCGGAATGACACCTTTGGCATGAAGCTCCAACAGGAAGCTCTTCTCTTCACAAATTTATTTTGAGGAAGTTGTGCCGGTAGTTTAGAAGGTATGGCTGAGGTTTCTCTTCAAGCAACACTGCTGCGATAATATTCACTGTGACGTCAAGACAGGTTTACAAAAACTTTGCTGCATCAAATAACTCAGCATCGGGTCGGATCATCCGAAATATCACAAAAAGCTCACGTTTAAGACGCCGAGCACCAGCAGTGCATTTTGGACTCCAATCCAGAAAATAGTCTTGATCATAACACAGAGAGCGAGGCATCGCACAGCGATAGGGTTGGTTGTGGCAGCGAGGGACAGCAGCATGATCGGCCAGAGTAGGAGCTGGACCTTGTCACTCCACGCTGTAATGTAACATACACAGGGTTTCGAAATTCATTAAAAAACGAACGAGGCTTTTATAACATCATTTAAACACTAATTTGCGAAGGCAGACGACATGAAAGCGGCACACAGGTCCACAATATCATGTTTGGTTTTCGAAGAATCACCTTGCAACAATATATATAAATCTGTAATGCCAGCCTAACTTAAATCAAACCTTCCTATTTAATGTTTGATTTCGACAATGGTGGTTCCATTACCGGGGCCTGGAACATGAACCACAAAGCCTTTTCATATACTTTTATTTGCTCTGGACCAATTGCATCATGTGCAGTGATGATATGCAAAGCAAGTTGGAAGAATTTCCATCTCCATGTTGATCCTTTTGTGGATACCTGGAAACTCCAATGGAGACGAACACACTTGCATTCTGGTTTCAAGTAAGTTTAGTAGCTATTGAAAAAGCTACATGAAGTAATTGTTAGTTTCAGTGACGGCTGTGACATTACAAACTAGAGAATGAATTGCTCTGTGCTCAGTAGACAGACCTAACCTTACAGCTGAAGGCAGCTGTTATAGCTGGAACAATGTTCTGCATAGAACCAAATATATCAGGTCAGTACTGACACCGGCTTCTGTACCCAAAGAAATTGTTAAACTTGTTCAATTTTACGAAATTCGACATTTTGGCAAAGAAACAGGAACATCATGGTTCTGTTGGAGGCCTCACTGGCTGGCCTTGTCCTGTGCAAGCCACAAAACGAGAACAAATTGATCAGTAAAGAAATACAAACTAAAACATTAACAACAAAGTTTCAACGTGTACGGGTGGCGGCAGAGAGCAGTCCCCATGGATCTATAATTCGCTTTGTGGAAGGAGCACTTCGAACCCCAACCACGAAGCTTTCCTATTAGGTTCGTACCTGAGTTGGAACCCCTAAACTGCTTGCGTGCCGGAATAGACAGCACCCGAATGAACCTATGGAAATGGGGCTACATCGACCCCACGAATGACGTATCCTGCCCCATCGGTGTCCCCCAGTAGCTGCGACAATACCCCACTTTCCTGGAATGCTCATCCATGTCATGCGATGACCTAATGCCAGCCATCGAAAGAGCCAAGGACAGGGTTCCCACACATTGTCAAAACCATTTTCCATATTTTTCAATACTAAATTAAAAGACTTTAATACCATCATTTACCTTCATTTTTCGAAAATTTTATTTATGGAACACAATGCAAAGGACATTTGCAAAACTGTCATCAGCGGTAAAGAACAATATTTGAAAGAAAATATTTGAATGAACAAATGGTTGATTTTAGAATCTCCATACTTTTTCAATACTTTATGTACATTTTGCCCAAATTCAGTACTTTTTCAAGGTCTTGAAAATCGATTTCACAATTCAATACTTTTTCAATACTGCGTGGGAATCCTGCAAGGACTACATTAAGAAGTTTGTTGGTCATCTGTGATGATAAGGAGTGACACGAAAAGAAGGTGTCCCATGGAGTCGTACCAGGTACCTGGGTCAAATCTGTCCCAGGTGGCCAACCTACGCCATACACGCTTTGACATGCTGGTGCAGCCCTATGCACATATCATAACACACTTGAACTCCACGCTTGACTTGACTGTAGTGCACACATCTACGATGCAGTGATCGATACTAACATTTGACACGGAATGAATTAACTTCTGAAATCTGTAATGTCTGGACAGCATCTTGAAGTTTGTCCATGTCAACAAACGCAAGCCACAATTGTTTGTTAACAAGCTGCGAAAGGTCACTGTGGGTCGAACATGCATTGCATGAATAGGTCACTGTGGGTCAGCATACGTCACAGGATACATCTCCGCAGGTCACTTAACCGCACGGAACAACGCTATGAAAAACTTTGCTCTTGCATTGTTGCGCAGTGCGCTGCACATGGACGCCTAAGACAGAGGCATCTTGTTGCTACTCACCACGGTAGTTGATTGTTTCGAAGGGATAGAAGAGGGCAACCAGGAGGTTGATGATGATGATGAAGTTCGTTGAGATTGAACTCCACAAAGAAATATGGCGACTGAACCAATGGAGACTCTTGAACTCTGAAACATACAAATGTTCATTCATTTCTTTTCAAACCCGATTTCCCTCTGCGGAGGGTCGTAGGGACGGCCTAAGTCTAGAAATAGGTCACAGTTTTCAGCAAACTGATAGCTTCACAACAAAGGGTTGGAGAGGTAATGACGCCTCCTGGCCCTTAAACGACCTCTGGGCCACTTTTCCATGGGTGTAGACAGCAGGGCCAGCCTCGCCAATCTAGTTCCAACAGTGCCCGCTACATCGTGAGCTTACATGCAATTGCTCAGTATAAGCCTTTGCTGAGCACATTGTTCCTACCAAAGCATTTCCTTGCTCGCATGCAACGACCGTCATCACTGTGAGACATACTTAGAAGCTCATGACAATACTAATGCTTCCTGAAGTCTACTAAAGACACAGTGTTAAGGTTTGCATATTTACAAACTTGTCGTACTACAAAAGATGAACTTCAAAACATGTAAAATTGCAAATATCTTAAAAAAACGTAAAATTGCAAGTATTTCAAAATATATAAAATTGCAAATTGTCAAATATCTTTAAAACTCGTGACACGACACAACCGGCGCCACATTCAGATTCAGCGGCCAAAACGTGCCCAGGAAACGGCCCCGTCTCTGTACAAAATTTTTCTATTGCGTAGATTTTTTATTTCCAATTGGTGCGTATCGAATATTTGTTTGTGGTGCCATTTCTTCGGGGGTGATGGGTAATAAGGGGGGCATTCTTTCGACTCTACCACAGCGCAAACTTCGCACACTGTAGTTTTGTGAAAGGACAAACTGCGTCGTCCCCGTCCTCAGGCCCTGGCCAGCACTTTGACCCACAACCGGGCGTCACACGAACCGCTGCTGGAGCCAACCTTTTGTGTACATCATGATATACTCATAGATCTGCCATTAAACGTTCTTCTGTAGCCCTGCATGGGTTGGACTGAAGTTCTTTAAATTCCAAACCTCGGGCCAGGCCAGACACACCATGGAGCCGAACTGGGCCAGACGGTAAAAATGGCGTTGACTGAATGACTATGGAGATGGTTTTAATAAGATATCCGCCGATACTTCGTTTTATTTCCTCCTGCTATTACGACGTTTTTACATGGAAGTGAGGTTTACGTGCGACTGCAAGTTGCTGAGGGTCAAACCTTGTTGAGAGGCTCTCTTGTGGGGATTGGGCCAGGCTGGCCTCACAGACTTCAAACATAGTGGTAGTTTGTATAAACATGTGGTAGTAGAATCACAGAAAAGCTTTGAAGAAGTCATCAGCCAACCTCTCATCTTCTTTTGCCAAACCATTTCTCTGTACATGTCTTCCACTTGACCGAAGAAATTGCCGACCTTGCTGCCCTGGTCATCCCGCTCAGTGGCGTTCCACACTCTGTCCATGGTTTCCCGGGTAAGATAACCACACACGTGGGGGACGGGGAACACGATCTGCTCCATGGTGCGGTCGCCCCGCACTATCTGTTTTGTCACAAACAAAAAACAAAACGATAAAGTATAACGTTGCTGGTACAGGATGGGGCTTCAAAGACTACATTACTGTACACGTTGACTGTCATGTTTAGATTTCCAACGAGATAGTTTGAGAGACAGCAGAGGTCAGACTGTGGTGCGAGCCCGCGGTTCGACACTTCTATGATGAGATCATGATTATTTGCCGCCAGTGTGTATCTGGTTTGTTAACTTCTAATAAGAAACGCAAGATTGCCAGTTGAGAGCATGTCTAGCCTGTCGGCCGGAGAGACTTTGCAAACTCCGATTTCGAGCAGCGAGCGGAGAAAGGCCGTCGAGCTCTGGAAGGTCGCGATGTAAACTTTTCTTTATGGATGAAAGAAATAATTCAAGGCGAAGATAGAAAATGCTTAATTTCCTTCGCTCAACACTTTTCTTTTAAAAAGACCGTAAACTTGACGTTGAAGCCACTGAGTTCACCTTCATACGATCTTGCAACAAGAAAATTTGTTGCAATCAATAAAACTTCTTTACTTGTTTCTTGCGCAACGGTTTGAAGCGGCATGACAAACTGCGACATGTATAACAACACAAATGTGCCATTGAGACCAACAACATTTGGCAGAAGCGTCCGTGAAGACAGTATTTAAAGGGTCGAACACTTTTCACAAACAAACCACAAGTCCGTACCTCGATCTGAGCAGTGTGTTTTTTATAATACTGCAATGCTTCCGTCCCTGATAAGGAATTGTCAGGGCGCAAGGCTTGGGCCAGAGAGTTGTTGTGCTTGGCCAACTGGTGTGCCAAGATGTAGATGTTGTGGCCCACGGCCCTGGGGGATGCGTCTCCGGTCATGTCCAGGCCACTAGCGTCAGGTCCAGAGTCAGACAGCACCCCTCCACCATCGGCCATGACTTCTTCCACCGCCATCCGTTGGCCCTGGGGTTATGGAACACGTCACAGCGATTGTTACTTCGCAAAAACTTGAAAACCACCAAACGAAAAAAGGCACAACATCTATTCGTCAGTCGTTTGCCTCAGGTCTTGTAAGGAGTGGAAAAGCATTAAAGGGGAGAGAACAGGCGGTACCTTTGTGTATGCTTGTTCGACCACGGACACCAGTTGCGTGGGATTGATGTTTCTCAATATTCTTTCCGCGTTTTCAGAATCATGTCGGCTCTCCATGATCGCCAGCAACAACTTACTCGCATTGTTCTGTTAAACAAGTGCGGCAACACATCAGTTACCGCATCACTGGCCATCAGTTACCGCATCGCTGACCATCAGTTACCGCATCACTGACCATCAGTTACCGCATCACTGACCATCAGTTACCGCATCACTGACCATCAGTTACCGCATCACTGACCATCAGTTACCGCATCACTGACCATCAGTTACCGCATCACTGACCATTAGTCTTGTTGACACTTGAAAACAAGTAAAGAAAAACACACGAACTGTGGCTAGTTACAACGACATTACTAAACATTTTTCGAA
>JGI24159J19872_10012320_pt1 | contig 11157 bp, 2 predicted proteins | sample Ectturendosymbi4_FD_19872 | JGI IMG/M metagenome (IMG submission 19872)
AGCCCCGTCCAAGTGAAGGTTGGCCCAGTTTTTCCCATAGAAATGGCTTCCTGCTTTATCCTATAACATCAATTCCGGCCAACTCAAACGTTCCTCATGTGTTTTGCCACACAAACCTTGATTAAATCTTTCTTGTTTAAAGCAAGACTTTCGTCTAATAGTGGTCTCATGATGTTAATTTTTCAAAGCTTTAATAGCACTCTGCAGAGCAATTATCAGCTAAATTAGTCCATTTGGTCTACGTAATTTTTTGCAGCCTGGTCAATACAGTCTTACTTACTAATAGAACACATGTATAGTGTAAACAACTGAAAACAGCTCAACCGCACCAAAAATATCAGCGTCTCTAAGTGGAGTCATAACATCCCATAGACAATTTATTGGACTCTTGAAAGAGTGACCTAAGGAATGCTGCACGGTAGTCCCGGGTGTAAGTAGGGCCTGTAGGCATGGGGTCAAACAATCACTTGATTGGGCTTTTAAAAACCCATCCACGTTTTTCTGTGATTAACCTCTCCTGCACATGAAGCTCAATTCATAACAAACGCACGTCATTTACATTGTAGCCGAGTATCAATAGGTTGCAACATTTCTACTCAAAAGTACTTCGGTGTGGTTTTAGATACGAGTAGGTTGAATTGGTGGCTGAAGACATGACCGTTGTTTTAATAAAAAAAAATTAATTTGCTACTCAATAGTTTGGTTTTAGAAATGGACTGACTAAAAGTTGGTTAAGTTGTAACTCTATGCGTTTAAATGAGGTGCATGCAGCAAATTAAAGAAAAAACGCTATATAAATGTTATTTTATTCGACTTTTTGACGTAGTCACTAGCCATTTTCAGGAAAACAACAATAATAATAAAATACGCCAGTGATATAAAGAAGTACAGGTGGGGTTTGAAGGCATTCGTGATATACAACATATGCAGTTTTAATGTCAAGTACTTCAGAAGGAAGAAACATGATTTGCATCGGACAACTTGGAAAGTGTCACGTTGTCGTGCTTTTGTAGAGTTTTTAGTGGATAGGTTCAAGCAGCAAATTCAAAAGCCCACTCCTACCACAAGTACATTTTTAGATATGTGGTATTATACAGTTTAGCAACTCACGATGGCTCCGGTTTCATCATTTCTCTGCACTTATGCAGCAGTGAGTTCTGTTGATGGATGACGTATTCTGTGAAAGTCAGAGCGCACAATCCACGACCGAAGTTGCTCGGGAGGCACATTGCGATCGGACTGTCCAAGTCCATGTTTTGAGAAACATACTCAGCTGGCAACGGGTACTGGGCAGCAGCTGATTGTTTGTGCTGAAAGGTCAAATAATGCACACAACACAATGCAGCGGGAAGTAACCAGTCGGGACACGAGGATTGTTTTTACAGGGCGATTAGTAAAATCAATTTATGGTCAGGAGATCCTCACGCATTTCAATAACAGCAATTACCTCATTCCACAAGTTGATGTAAAACTCCAGATCTTGAGAAGTAAGCAAATGATCGGGCTCTGCCAAGTATTCGTTCAGTGTAATGTTCTCCACGTCGAATATATCAACTTTACCCTGATACCTGTGACGTGTCAAATTTGTCACCGCTAAATAGTACGTTTCGGTTCGAAATAATCAACATTCTGAGATCATCACATACTAATGCCAGAGAGGTCTCAAAAGGTAAGCATATTTGTTTTTTAAAACTTCCAGATATTCTCAAGTAAAATCGTGTGAGATCCATTCATTACAAAACAAATACAAAAATTTCACTTTGAAAATGCATTCGTCTTTGAAGAATCTTCGAGAAAATCAATGTCTTATACAGCAAATTCAATCCTTTTAACAGCATGCCACAATTACCCGGATAAATGATACTAAAGTGGGTCGAGTACAGTAAACTAGTAGACCGAGTTCGATTCCCAGTCGCGCCACAACGAAGACCTGAAAAACGGTATTTGCGGCCTGTCCAGTCTCGTTCTGAGTGGCAATCCGCGGAATGGAATTGCGATTTTGACGTCATACAANAGTCNAATGACAGTCTACCTTTATCACTACCAAAAACGCTTGTCCTTCATCTTAGCGCACTTTTCNCTCAGTTTTAATTCATAATTTCTGTAATTTAGTGGGTCAGCCACTTNAAAAAAAAGTTTTGGCACAAAAAAGGTTTCAAAAGATGGAAAATAATTGAAATGGTCGAAGCGCGCTTGACTCCTCAGATATAATTGCAATCAGTAAACTTAGTCAATACTGCTCAATGGAAGATCATTTATTGCTTCGTTGGGTGCAAGATTGGCATTCAAATTATTAATGCAACAATATTTGCTATTTTAACTAACAAACCTATTTTTTTTTAAATCTGTTTTTAAACCTACTTTTCATGTCTCGTCGAACAATGTCAATAAGAAAAAAATCCAACTGCTTACAAAAAAAAAATAAATTGGTCCACCACAACAATACAAATGTTGTTTTTCAAATTCTTACTTTTTCACGTGATTTCAAAAAACGTCCCTTCNTAAAACGTATACAATACTTTACGTNGTAAATTAAGCGCTANGTGCCTTACTCAGGTTAGTTAGCGTTACCTCTGTTGCAGCAACCGTTGCGTTTTCAAAACTTTTTGAAGATGAAACACAAGACACAGATTGCTTTTGTTCAATATCAGTTTCAAGGTCGCACCTTCGTCTGCGCAATACAAGCGGAGCAATAAACCGTGATGAACACTTCTATCCTGTAGAATTATTGCTTGTGAGCATCATACCATCTTCGTTGGTCACAATGCCTTCAAGCCTTTGGCGAAGATGGTCAACCGAAATGTTTATCTGGTATTTCCATAAACTAGGATCATTCCAGTGAACTATGCTTGTTTCGCCAGCTTCGTTGACATTTCGCTGCTCGTCGGTGAATTCGAAAACGACCCTGCGAATGGTAGTGGGGCGATAAGCGATTGTTATTTCACAACAGCACAAAAGCAAAAACGGTGAGTTGTTGCCAGGGAAACGCACGCGATTTTTAATCCGGTTAGATTCATTTTTGATATTCTGTGGAAATGATCTCCACAACATAAATGCTGAAACTTCAAAAGTTCGAGATTTTCAAAATACATACATTTCCGCGTGCAAATTGATCTGAAACATAATTTGACCCACAGGAAAAACCTAATGTCATTGTTTAGTACGTTTTCCTGAAATGCAGCCAAGAAATATTCCACCACCCATATTTTCACTTGAGAAATAGAATGGTAAACAATTTATTTAAAGTAATTCTACGCCATTTTTTAAAAAGCAGGCTGTCTAACGTAGGAAAACTACAACTAACCACTGAGGCCGCAGAACTAAAAACCAAGGAGATATCAAAACCAGTACGGGAAGAAAAAGCAAAAAAGCTTTAAGGATACCAGAATGAAGGTAATTAATATCCCTTTTTCAATGAGTGAGATCCAGAAGACGTTATGTTTTAACGAGACGTATCTGGTTGCATTGGAAACAGATAATAAAGCCGGTGACACGTAGTTCGATAAGCAATCTACAGAGTAAACGAGGTATAGCCCAACTAGCAGTCTCATGCGTTTAGACAAGATTTTACATTTAGTAGATTCAGCTATAACCACAGTTTTAGCGTTTTTGTCCAACAGTTGTAAATATCAGCTACCAAACTTCTGTCTCTAGCAGATGATTCCGTGTTGTTCCACGATTACATTGCGCCATGCCCAATCCCATGTTTGATGTTTCACCGCTGTAAGGTGTAGGACAACAAGCATTTAGTTTTTCTCGATGAAAATTACTAGTAAATAAATAAACTGAACTAAAGATCGTCAAAACCAGCTCATTTCTGTACCAAGCATTGCTAAATCATGTTCACAGATCTGGTAATTCTTGTTATTTGAAGCACCTTCTGTTACTAACTAGTGCCATTGGCAACTACTACTCAGAATGCACAACTATGTCGTTTACGGTTACTCGAAATTCAGAAATCACATCTTAAGAGTGTCAACAAGGACAGTAAAATATTTTCGCACCACCCATAAAGCACGGCTGCTTTTGAGCATACCGAACAATTGCGGTCAAATCCAATACAGAACAATTTAGGACGATGGAAGCACATACAAAAGACGAAGAGCATTTTGGGCGATGCGGAATTGTCCATTCTCCAACAAATCTTGCATTTCTTATGGAAAAAATGACCGGAAAGTCTCAGCGAAAAAAACCGAGAGGCATACAGCGAAAATTCCTGCAATTTACGTCAGACGCTTTCAGGAGACATTACATTTAACGTCTGCGACTTCCGCAACAACCACAACTTTTCAGATCTAAGTAAAGGTGCGCTATAAATTTTTACACATCAAGAAATTGAAGATGTCAACTTTGAGCTAAGTTGATATTGCTTCTTTCTTCTTTTGGGTGCAGATGACACCGTTAACAATTTTCTGAGATTCCCGAATGTTCCAAAGACGCATTTCAGCGAAAAGTGAAAACTGGTGCAGAGAATTTACAAAAATAGGGCGTTCCTTTTTATTTCCAACAACATTCAGCACACGCCGTAGTTACCATCGCACTCACAAACGGCGGAAACTGTTGGTTAGAGTTTTTACCTTTCAAGTTTATTTTTCTGTTTCATCTTCAGGATTGTCGTCCGAGCTTCGCCAATCTTTTGGTCAGTTTCCGATAAAACAGGAATGATGAAACGACGTTGAAATTGCGATTCCCACAGTTTACGCCCTTTCATGGATTGCAGGTTGACCGCTGTGTCGCAATCATGATTCTACATATATACAAAGAGGAGTAAGCGAAACACACGTTTGCTACTGGCACAGTTTGAAAGATGCAGCGAAAACGGGCATCACCTCGTTCTCACGGATGTACTTCAGCAACTGGTGCATCAGCAATATGCAGTCATCTATGCTCTTGCCCACGCAAGTTGCAAGCTGTTGCAAGTTTTCGTGCAGTCGACTTGCCAATAACTCATAGGCTTCGGCAGAGCTCGCGTCATGGGAGAGACTGCGAAAGTATTTATGTGAAAATACTGAAGCAGAATGAGGTACAGACCTAACGCAAAGAACGAACACTGTCGTAACAATCGCAACAAAAAACAACACAATGACTCCGCTTATTTTGAAGACCAAATTGGGTAACGCCATAACCACAACACTGCAAGCTTAATACCTGCGAATGGGAATTCCAGTTTTAGGTGCAGCAATCATTGCAGCATGAAGGATAAAGCGCAGCACACAGACGCTGGTGCGGTTGCATTCACGTTCAGGAACAACGGCCGGAGGTGCAGCAGCTTGTAATGATCGAAGCTTGTACCCGGCTTGGCTTTGCTCATCTAATTTACCAGCTCGATTACCGACATGGAGTACTCCCTTCTGGTTTGCTCCAATCGGTGCTTTACAATCAGGGCAAGGAAAATTCACCTGGACTGGGTTAGTACAATCACCGATGTAGTACGGGTGTCCGTTCGGACACAAGTATTCTTTTGGCGGACCGTTAGAATGATGCTCTACCCAGCCGCCGACTATGGACTTGACTTCATCGTCAAAGTAGATGGACTGCGGCATAGTCGGCAAGAATTGGCGATCAAACAATGAAGGATCCAGCAACATCTTCGTCATTTCCGTCATCAGACAATCTTTGCTCGTGGAAACAGTGAAGCAAACTTCTGCCGCCAAAGTATGTACTGCTTTTTGAACCAAAGGAGACACTCTGGGAAGTGGAGGATCTTGTGACTTGAATGCGCTGAACATTCGTAGAACTAGCTCTGTGTTCTGAACTTCCTTCAGTCGTTTCTCAAGCATGGTAATCAGTTCACCAGCGCTGTTTCCATGGCTGCTATGCACGAAAGAAAACGCCGCAAGCAACACCTGTGCACACGAGTTCGGCGATTGCTTGGCAATGTCAAGCAAAACATTAACAGCTTGTTCGATACTTTCATCACTTTTCACCGCTTCCACAACGCGCTTGGCTGACGCATATGTTTCACCAGCTACTAAGAGCGAATCTGGCGCTTCATCGGAGCTGTCATCATCTTGGGGTTGAAGAGTGTGTGGTACGAGTAAGCGGGCTTGGTCGTTCAGCAGCAACTCTGGAAAGTAACTGATGCCGAACCGGCGACAAAAAAATTTAACGAAATACTGTTTACAGTGGTTCACATCTTGAAGCAGGCCAACTGCTTCAACAATGAACTGCTCGTGTTTCCGCTTGTTTTCAGTCATGTCTGCGAAAATGCACCTTGAGATGTATTCAACTGCGAAACGTAAGTTGGCCGCAAGGTTCAGCTGCGGAACTTGGCTTAATGCAGCGGATCGATCCCTGAGGCGGATCTGTTCACCAAGCAAGGACAGCAGTTTGTCGGGTTCCATTGATTTGTTTTGCAGTGCGTCTTCAATGCACTGGATGTAGATCATCATCAGCTCGTGCGTGTCCTTCAGTACTGAACCGAATCGAGTGAAATGTTTTTCCAAATCAGCTTCGATCTTATCTTGGTTGTAGCGCAAGAGCAATTGAAGAATAAACGAACGAACAGTCGGTGTGTCATCGAATGAGGATGTTTCCAGTGGTGACAGTTCTTTTGTGGATTTTTCGACAATTACCAATTTGTGAAGAGCTTCGGTGATATTTGCATCAACTCGCAAGTCCGACGCGTCTGTTCCAGGAGCAGGAAAGCACAAAGTTGACAGAAACTCTAGAAAAAAGCTCGTGCAGTTTGCTCGGAACGTTTCCACTTCTTCCGCTTGTTGCGCAGTAAGTTGAGATGGCGTAATTTCAAAGTCGTCAGAAATCTCTTCGCGGCATATGGGGCACTGTCTAGTGCCAGGTGCCACAGAATTTTCCAAGCACGCCAAACACATGTAATGTTCGCATGGCAAAACAATGGGTTCTACAACCTTCAGCTTCCTGCACAGCTTGCAAGACAGTTCCCTCCAGTTCAGCAAATGCTTCAACCTCACGTCTTTGCTGCAGCCAGACAAGACTTTCACGACGATGTTAAGAAACTTCTCTGTTCTCAAGCCTTCTTTCTTTGACGCGCCTTTCCATAAGCGCCGAGACAAAGGGATCAACAGATCAACATAGTTGTTGTACAGCTCAGGGGGCAGTCCTTGAGGTATTAGCTGATCTAAAAACAAGTCAGCAAACTCGAGTGCCCTCCACACTTTCTCGTGCTCGATGCCTTGTTGTTGAAGCATGATGGCGTGAGCTGTCGATCTCAACTGACCAATCACATTCGTCCAGTGACGATATTCCTCACTGATTTTCATTGCGTCTGACAAGGCTTTGATATGCTCCAAAGCAACACGAAACATCAAAAACTGCGTAATAACTTTTGTATTTCCTTCTTGTCCTTTGCTCCATGCAGTGACATTGCTTTCTGTGATGATGCTGGGCAGTACGTGTGAAATTTGAGCAATCTGTCTCAAAAACTTGTACTCGGTCTTGGACAAAACAAAAACGCAAGCAATAAGATTGCTGACGCTCTCGGCGCTGTGTTCCAAAGCCATCTGCTTTGTTTTGAAAATTTCAAACAACACGTTTTGGACAAGCTGGATTTCCAGAGGTTCTCCGCTGCCGGCTTGGTATCGCAAATGGATCAAGTCATGTATGAAACATTTCAGTACTTCCACTGTGCAAGATGATTCCGTGTCTCTGAGAACGTTGTTCAGCCTCGTGGTTTCGATTCGTTTGTGAAACATGACCATTTGTTTCGCTTGATCAGCATGCTGAAATGCATCCCAGTGTTTGTCGAAAATGTCAATGATCTTCCGACTGAAAGGGAATTGGGCGTTGAAACCTTCTTTTCTCATCACTACAAACTCGTCGGGAGTGCTGGATATGTCCCTCCATTTGAACTGACACAGCTCGTTTAAATCAAACAACATCAACCAAATCTTCTTCAAATGCACTGTGATGTTGCTGTCATCAGGGGCCCACAACAAGTCCAAGTTTTTGTCAGGGTCCACCTTGCTGATGACGTAAGCGAGAGTAGTTGACGTCAGCTTTTTAAGGTAAAGCCACAANGTTTTGGTNAAACTTCCACCTTCGTTCAATGAAGTGTGTGAAGAAGCTTCATCCACCATCCACGAGTTGGAAGATACTGTTTCATTTTCTCTCTGTTCTATTATGTTCCTTACGTGCTTTGCGATACCGTGAATGAATTGCCTAGAAACAATATCCTGGTTGGAGAACAACGAAACAAGCTTTCCAATTCGTGACGAAGTTCGTGTTTCTGCATCAGTGCGCAGTTTAACAATGGCCGTTGTTACGCAGTTGTTGATCAAGCGCTTCAAATCCAACGGATTTTCAGAACCTTCCAACGTGCTTCCATAAACATGACGTTCTTGCCCAGATTCCAGGAAGCGAAAACCTCCCTGAAAGATTTCCAGCAAACTCATCTTCCACAGCTTGGTTGGAATCGCAATGTAATCAGATAAGATACGGAGCTCGTCCACGTACACGAGTGATGACCGAGAACTGAAAAAGCTTTTCATTTGATTGCCGACTCCCAAATCTCTTTCCAATGTATGCAAGAATGCAATCATCAGACGACAGTTGCCACTAAACGATCCTTCAACCTTCGACCGCAAAAGGTTCTGCACGGTGTATTTAGCACACGCTGTGAGATTGGCCGACCCGTGAGCCTGTGGACACTGTATGAGCAGAGCGTAAAATGGCGGGAGATGTTTGTCCGATAACGAATCTTCCAGAGTATCAACGCCATTCGCTTGCGACAAAAACGCATTCACTTTTTCTGCATATTCGCTTGCCGTTTGAAATTGCTGAAGTGTTAACAACATGATCGAACGCTTCGGCAGTTCCAAAGCTTGCTCCAGTTTTTGTCGGTCGCTCTCTGAAAGGATCTGAGAAAAAGTTACGATGTCAAGAATTTGCGGCGAAGACAAATCAGTAGGGTTTTTGATGAGGTCTGCCAAAAGCATCAGCAGGTTGTCATGGCACTGCTGGTTCCTGTACATTTCCTGCCACCTTTCAGCTTCTTTGGGAATCTTTGACTTTCGAAGTCTGAACAAGCTGTCCATGGTAGCAGTAAGCAGCAACTTATGTTGAGCACTTCCAAACACGTCTCTCTCGCACGATGCTGCGATTACAGCCGATGCAGCTGTGTCGTTGGTGTAGCCGACGAAGGCGTCGTGAACAGAAAAAGTCTTCAAATTGTTCCGCTGGTGGTGCATAAGCTTTATGTCAGAAAACATGGCGGCCCACTCTTGCAGTCGCACTGCAAAGGCTTTTTGGAAGGAGTTGAGTATGCTTGACGTGGTAAATATGTGTTTCTCCAATCTGTTGATGAGCGGAATCGGAAACTCGTTGTACACAACATCCATATCTTCAATCACAATCAAGCGAAAGTTTTCCGCTACTCGACATTTCACTCTGTGACCTCCCAGCCCAAGATCGACATATCGTTGACCAGCAAAGGTGACGTAGTGCTGGTTCAGTGCGTCATAGAGCGATTCATACAAGTCTCTGAGATTGAGCAAAACAACAGTTTGACCGGATTCCATGCACATCTTGATGCGGTTGATGTTTCGACAAACTTCAGTGTAATTGTTGTCTTGAGGAAAACTCGAACCGAAAATGACTTGAAAACCTGATGTATCAACAATTTGACTGAGGAGGTCAAAAGCAGCAAAATGGTTTGACATGAGGAGAACATAACGACTTTCCGATTTATCAGCAAACTCCAGGTTGTCCTTCACCATCTGTTCCAGAGAAACACAATGCTGTGATATTCCAGGGTAAACAGTTTCCAGATTGTTCCAAAACACGTCTATGTAGTTTTTCTGACTTCCACTGAAGTTTCTCAAAACGGCATACGCGACGTGATACGCACTCAAAGTCTCAACTTTTTCACATACGATCGAGAAGATCATTTTCAGCAAACCGTAATAATCTCGCAAACCAAAAAACTCTGTCACCGGAAGTTCGTCGTCTGCAGCTTCTTCCTGCTGTTTCTCTTGTTGGTCATATATCTTCCAATACGACTCTGTCACAGCATCCACAACCCTGGCCACCTCCTCAAAAGAGCCTTTCTCGTCCGAAGTAAAAATTCCCCTGGCAGTAAGCTTTAAATCTTCTTTTGTTGGCGCGCCACGGTGAACGAACACTCCTCTGTTCATTTTGGCGGGGTCTAGTGCCCAGTTTGAAATCCCAACAAAGCCAACCCGCTTTTGGGTATCCTTTTCTTTTGTTATCAAGTCCGATGCCGAACCTGTACTTCCATCAGTCGTTCCGCTTTCTAGAAGAGGATGCAGGACCTTGAGTGGCATTTTAGGAGAATCTTCAGCGAGGCCAACTTCATCTAAAACGGCGACAGCGACAAACTTCTCAGTGTCTTGCGTTTCTTGCAGCTTTAAGCACTGGCGAAATACCCCTTCAATTCCCATAGCGTCAGACACAGGGCTGCATTGAAACGACAAAACCTGAATTTGTTTGAGCCGTTTGAACACTGGATTAGCAGAACTGAGCCCCTGCATAGCGGCAGTAACCACGGTCTTCGCCAAAGACTTGGAACTGCCAGGCTTTCCAATCAAGAACAACGGAATCCTCATCTCAGTGCACATAATCATCATGAAAACATTTTCACGTAGTGCCTCGTTTCGAGCTACGTCATCATCCAGGTCAATATGTTTCAAAAACACCGATTGGCAGGCAACAATTTCATCCAAGACTTCATCATCAGTTACGTTCTGACCATATCCGGACAGGACGTCACTAACCATTTGTCTGTAGTCTTCACGACAACCAAGAGTCACGTGATAACACATTCCGACAGCATGAATCAAACACCGGACAATTGGGACAAGCTCAGTTTCTTCACCATCTTCACTGTTTTTCTCTTCATCTACTTCCGGGAAAAGCCATGAAGCATGGCTGCGAAACCACTTAAAGCTGACAAGGCATCGCTCCACATCTCTTAAACTCACGAAATGACACTCGTTTCTTTTGCTTCGCATGTATGCTTGCGAACGGGCCAGCACATCAACTATCATATTCAAATCTTGCTGCAAGGGTACAAGGCGTTCTTCACCGAGACGCTGAATCATTTGTTCAATATATTTTCTTTCTGCGTGGTTTTGCAGTTGACCGAAATCCCAGACCAACGGTTGCATGCTTGGAGGAAGAGCGATCACTCTGTAAACCAAGCAACGCATTGGAATCTCG
>JGI24159J19872_10012323_pt1 | contig 11155 bp, 5 predicted proteins | sample Ectturendosymbi4_FD_19872 | JGI IMG/M metagenome (IMG submission 19872)
CTCGGGCCCCCCCAACCCTAAACCCACCACTGCGCGTAATAACATGCTTTTATTTCATTATCACCAACTTCCACACGGAGCTTCAATATCAAGTAAAGGTCAGGCATGCCATGAATTCTCCAGCATTTGCATACTATATATATAACAACGTTTGATTAATCGAGCACCGTTGGTAAACCATACTGGTTTGATAAGGTTCGACTAAGAGATGAAGCAAGATAGGTTCTTTCAAGCAGTTTCGTTGATTTACATTGACGAATTTCTTTGGCTTGCACATCAAAAGCTTGGTCAACCTGAAACGTTTTGATGGCACTTTCGCAATTAGGGGAGGGGTATTGTCCACGTTGTCTTCCCCCTAGCTACGCGCCTGCTTGACGTCAAAAACTCTCATAGCCATGCTCACAGCAGCATGAGGTGATTGGTGTGCCCATGAGAGTTTTTAATAGAAATGTTTTGTTAGACATTCCGCTTTGTCATGTTCAGATAGTTTTTTGCATCATATCTGCACAAGCAGATGTTGCGACTAAAAGAATACGACTTGCCTTGGACTTGAGTCAACCATGGTTAATTACTCAACGTAATTGAGAATTATTCTCAAATCTTCGATTTGTAGTTTAATGCGGACTGTAAATTCGGCTGATGCAGCCCTTAGCGGACTGCAATTCGGCTGTGTCATGTGTCCAAAACTTCTGCTTTGTCGCGACGCGTCGCATTTGCATTGGGTTACTCTCCTTCCTTTGGCCGTTAGTAACTTTTGACGTACTTACTTTATAATAAAACTTAAAATATGTAAGTTGTTCTATTTTTTGCGATCTATCTGAATCTGCATTAATATTTTGCGTTTTTGTCTCATTTCATGAGGTGCAAGACGAAATCTTGACCACACTTAGAAATTTTTGCTACTTTTCTAAGCATCAAAATTTTCAAAAAGAAAAGACACGAAATGGTAATTGTGTTTTGGTAAGCCCAAGCATTTTTTTAACTATAGACATACAAAGTTGTACATTGCATAAGGAAAGACAAGCACAAATTCAAGCAATCACCAGCTTCAAATAGAAAATCAAAACAGAATAAAATGTGCAGTTAATTTTTCATGACAGTGAAAACGTAGGTTTCATTTCATTGTACTATTCCACAATGTGGTAAGTTTGCAACAATCACTGAAATACAATCCTTGTTAATTATTACAGGTATCACAGAACAACAAAGTTGCTTTTTGATGTTGCTTTCTATTGTAAACAATGTATATTTTGTTGTGACTCCTAGGAAATTCAGCTATGAAATGAGGTTCCTTATTGAGCCTTTGTGCTATAACCATTGTACTTAGTCGGCCAAGTCGGCTTGTATACGAGCCCCGTATTGTGCACAGTGCACGCAGATGAAATATTACCAGCTATCAGCGAGAGCCACCTGACAGCTTTCAAGCAATTTCGCATTTGAGTTGCTACAGCTTACCTCCAGAACACCAGTGCACTCCCACAGCTCAAGCGTGAAAGCACAAGAGACCTGAAATGACTTCCAGCATATCATTCGATCAGCACCAGATGTACTAAAGGAGAAAAGGCCATTGTGTCTGCTTTTCTCGTTTATTCCAGAGTTATCGTTGGTCTGGCTGTGTATGGCAGCTTGAAACATCCTACCATCCCCTATAAGTGGCTGTGGTCCAATTTGCATGAAGTTAATTTGCAGCCGCTAGGTGTCATAAATCCACTGAGGGTTGTGTCACTTAAGCGCTGTTGCGGTTACTTGCGCCCATATTCTCATTCCCAAAGCACGCAATCCTGGAGGCGAAACCATTTATTTCGATGGTTGTAATGCTGCTTTATTTTTGTACCTGATTTGATAAAATGTAACACTGAAACATGGCCTGGAATGCGAACTGTTTCGGTATACAGGGTGATCCAAAATATGTATCCATTTTGTTATCGATATCGCTTCATATCAAATTAGCCCAAGCTTCTGTTTTCCAGGTAAATTATCATTGGAGCTCTAAAGTTTTATTTACCAATTTCAATGGTTCAAGCAGTAGATATAACGGTCAGGAGAGGATCAAGATTGCAGAAGACTATGTCATTACAAAATTAATTTCCCAAACTAACGGAAAATTTCGGAGGAACTTTCCATGAAGAAAAGCTCCAGCCTGACACAATAAAGCGCTTCCTGGATGCATCAAGAGAAACAGGAAGTGTACAGTGCACTATTAAGGTTTGCGCTGGCCGACCACGGTCAGTCAGAACAGGTGACATTGAGATAATGCTGGGGAACTCTTCAAGAATATTCATAAGATGTTTTTCCCGGGAGACATATCTTTAAAGGAGTTAAGTTATGCGCATAATGCACCAGGAATCAGGATATTCACCCGTTTCCATGTAAGATACAGATTTTGCAAAGTCAGACTAACACAAGTAAGCCTATTAGACGTCCTTTTGGGAAAACAATCAGTCAGCAAATCGAAGAACATCCTGATTTCTTGGACTTCGCTTGGTTCAGTGACGAGGCAAATTTCTACCTTAGTGGTCACGCGAACAAAAGAATATGCGCTTTTGGGCTCAGCCTCATGAGCATCAGTATCCCACACTTCGTGTGGAGAAAGTGACTGTTTGGTGCATGTTGCGTCGTAACGGTATTATCGCGCTATACTGGTCTGAGGATACTGATGGACGTCCTGTAACTCTGAACACAGAGGGATGCATTGAACTAAGTGAGAAGAAAATGCATTCCGGCAGTGAGGCGGATGCGAGGAGTGGACATGGACATTAGGATTTTTCAGCAGGACGGAGGAGTGCCGCATTTTTCCAATACTTCATTTGACTATCTCCATCTCTGCGTCCCTTGAGACAAGCTCAGCACCTCCCGTCGCAAAAACCACCCTTGACCTGTCCATTTTCCAGACCTCTCCCCTCTGAATGATATCTGAAAGGCAGGGTCTATGCCAGGGGTCTCAAACTCAAGTTGCTCCTTGGGCCAAATGAGGACTTGTAAGGTAACCCGCGGGCCGCGTTATGGCTATGACGTAACAATAGCGGTACCCGGACTTACTAAAAGCTGCTTTTACATCTTATTTCCTGCGAAAGATATTGTTGCAGACCCCCGGGGCTAGGGTCTGAACATATTAATGGGTAAAAACTGTTCTTTTTAAAGTTTCGATTGTTTTCCTGTTTTGCCGTTGACTTCATTCTAAGAAGCTTTCTATTCACACATATTGGAATTGTCACCTTGACGAATAAGAAATATTTCTTGCATCGTGCTTTATTATACTCACTATGAGTCGTACAGCTGTACTTTTGCTGCAGCGAATAAGCCAATGAACTTCATAACATCAATAGCGCAAGGCCAAGCGGCCTCGCGAAACATTACCACCGACCAGAACTTTCTGTTTTGATCACTTCACAGTTGAGAATCAAATTGATACCAGAATAAAAGTACGGCGATTCGAAGGCAGACTATCTGCAAAGAGTCCCTTATTCGAAACGTGCGTTATTGGAAGAGAGCATGATTAACGTAGCAAGTGTTTTTAAGGTTCTGCAAAGCTGCGATGCAGGCACGGCTTGCTGGAAAGTCTTAAGTCAAAAGATTATTCATCAAGCGTAATGTCTTCCTGTCACGAAGCTTTCGCTGTGGTTCGCACACATTCATAGCGTTCAAAACAACATCTCTAAGTCCGCGATGCCCAGATCGGTTTGCATAATTGCAACACTTTTAGGAATAAAACTTTAAAAAACTCCAATAAATTCATCCATATTGTCACACAGCGTCACAATAATGTCATGAATTATAGGCAAATCATTGTCTCTACGTTCGTATTAATCTATGTTAACAGTGTAAGGAACTTGTTCATTCGCTAGCTGAGCACTTTCAAACACCGGTGAATGAACTGTATAACGTGAATGTAATTTATTTCATTCATTTTCGTTTCTGCTTTTCCTCTAGGGATGGTCGCGGGGGCAACAGCCCTAGGAAGACCTGGAATACAACATGGTCAACAGCAATTTCAGGTAGTTCAGTTGGCTCCACATCAAGGCAGGACCAAGAAAGGTCGGAGATGCAGTCACTTCACCTATGCATTGGACGACCTATGGGCCGCTTTCCCGTGGGTTAAGCCAGCAGAACTTGTCTCGCCAGTCTTTTGTGGGACATTCTGGATACTTGGCCGAACTAAAGTAGCTATGATCTCTCAATTCGGGCAAGTGATTTTAAGGACTCTGCAAATTTCACAGCTGCGCACTTTGTCGTGAAGTGTCACACCAGGGCGTAACGAGGAGGAAAATTACCCCGGACGCCGAATCACTAGAGTGTACCGAAAAATGAAAAATCCCAACAACGGTGCAAGTTTTTTCTTCAATACAGTACATTTACTCCCAAACGACCTTCAGTTTGAACATGGGGCCCTAAACTTGTTTCTTGCCCTTGGCACCATCTTACCTCGGTACGTCCTTGTGTCACACCGGAGATTTCGCAAAAATCCCTTATCTGGCGCTTTCATCAGGGTCAATACTTTTTCTGTCATCACTGAGGATTCATGACCACAGGAAAGGATCGGAACAAAGACCGATTAAAAATGATAGCTTTGTGGTGTTTGAAAGCTCCCGTTTTGGGACCACAGAGCGACCAAGCTCACGTAGAACTGCGTTATCTTTGCCAATCTGTGTATCAGTATGCTCGCTTCACCATCCGTCACCGGTAAATAGGCTACCAACACTAGGTGCGTGAATTTCTCCAACTGCTGCAGTGTATTGTCGCTCACGTGCAGCACATATTGCCTTGGGTTTGTGGGGAGACACAATACCTCAGTGTTTTCAGAGCTGGTTCTCATTCTGGCTCGGTCACAAGCACCAGAAAACCAATCGAATGCAGGCCGAATAGGCTAATCTGTTGAGAAGATACCAACAGTACCAAATTGTCTGCTAAAAGTAAACGGTTGATCCTGCAGCTCCCACCCGCGACATCCTCATCGACTCGGCTGTGACTGTCTGTCCAATTCATGCAGTGTAGACTATGAAACGAGCCTTAACAGCACATACCCTTGTCGAGTCCAAACGCTAAAGGTGAACGGTTGTGATTTAACTTTCCCGATAGGGACACAAATTTCTGAGCAGGAATGCAGTGACTTGACGGCCAGTAACAGGCGGCCGTCAACACCGTATTCCCGCAACACTCCCCAAAGCTTTTCACGAGGAACCCGGTCGTATGCTTTCTCGAGGTCGACAAAGCATATGTAGACGTCTTTGGTATATTCGCAAGATTTCTCAAAATTATGCCGGAGAGATTTGGTCTGTAGTGCTACGACTGTGACGAAAACCGCACTTGGTATCATTCAGCTTTGATTCAATTATTTCGCGGAATCTTTTTCAAGGCACTTGGCAGCGTAAATGCTAATTATGTGAAAATCCCCAAAAAACGTCAGGGGCCGCACAAAGAGCCCTCGCGAGCCACATGCGGCCCGCTAGCCGTGTGTTTGAGACCCCTGGTCTATGCTATACAATCCTCAAATTGTTGATGATCTCGAGAATAACATTACAACGGAGATCAGGACAATTTCCAATGCGGTGTTGGACAGGGTCATTACAAACTTCAGTGTGCGAGTAGTCACAGTGATCCAGCGCCAAGGAGCTTGGATCGAGTACATTGTAAACTATTGCGCTGTGCGTGCAAAATGGTAGTCACGAGGAAAATATTTTCACCACATAAAACTTACATTTCTGCAAGACAGGCCTGTGAACATTCATTTTATTTTAGCTAAACGTTTAGCAAATTACAATCTACGTTTCAGCAATGCAAAATGTCAGAAATCTAACGTTTACTTGCTCCGTTCAGTAAAGAGGTTGAAATTGAATTTGTGTCAAGTGGTTCTGTTTTGAGGTGATCTAGAGAAATCTTTTTGATAGCATGTAAATTAACAGCAGGTTAGTTGGTGGAAAAACAGTTAAAAAATTGTAATGTGCACAATGCAAGCACAAGTCAAGCACAAGTGTTGTCTTGGACTTAAACGTTTCTGTGGTGTAGAGACAATGAAACCGAATTAAAAGAGTGGCTGCAACATCAGTTGCACAAAATGCTTTGCAAGAAGCAGTATGAATTCACTGTTCCAAACCTCTGCCCCATTCATAAGTATCTCTGCTTCTTTCTGCCGACATCTTGTGACGCACGAATACAAGATCGTAGGCAACTATTGTAAACGTAGTAGCCTACTCTTCAAATGAAAGTATACATTTCTCCTCCACGTGAAATGTGAGATTGCATTGCTGCTTACGGTATCGAAATACCTTTACTGCTGATAAATCGTATGTTCTTTAAGGTTATAAAGTTCTGCCCAAAGGTGTGCAGAGGTCTGGTGATGCCCGGGGCAACTGCTTAATTGTATGCACCCTAATATTTTCTAGTCTACTGCAGTATTGAGGAATGTAAGATATACTGACATGTGAAAGAAGCCTACGCAAAAACTAATGTTAACAAAACTACAAGTTTTGAAAAATAGTTTTAAACTATTTCAAAAAGAATTTTTTGCTTTCAATGTGTTGGCCTTTGAGAATTTTTTATTCCGTGGGCTCGAGGCGTACGTGTACAAATACATCTTTCTAGTAATGGGTATACAAAGCGGAACTAAATGTTGCATTTATGCATGCAGATAAGCATCAGATAGGCCTACCGAAAAAATAACACTTGTGAGGCATGATAGGAGAGAAGATGTGTCTATGTTGTCTATTGTAAACAGTACAGTATTTGAAGTGGTCCAACCACCAAATTTGATGCAGTGTTGCCCTTCATATTTTTCTGAACTATAACCAAATTTCTTTTTTTATTCTTTAAGTCAAATTTGAAAAACCAGTTTAAGAGTCCTCGGTTTTGGTCACGGTATTGTTCGCTTTGTTTTGATGATGGCGTTGTGGTGAAATGATAATAAATTTACGAATGAGAAAAGTATTGCATATAATTTTCAACAACATGTAGCTGCCATACTGGTGCCTCCTTGCGAACCTTTCACGCGTTTCACTTTAAGAGCTTTGGGTGTTGAACAGGGGTTGCCAAGCTTACTTATTCCTGCATCCTTGGAATTTCTTTTCTGAACTCAATTGCCCTACAATCTGTAATCAAGAACAAGCTTTCAAACGATTAGAAATGAATTTAAATTTTTTGATATACGAAGAAAATCAAACATATTGACACGAACGGATGACAAACTGGCAACGATTAACATTTGAATAGACTCTACAAAAATTATAACTTGCTTGAAATATGTTTAAAATAATAAAATCAAAGGCTGACTTCCAAAGGTGTTCCAGTTCATTGACTCTTTTGTTCCTGTTTCTTGTTTATGAGTTTTTCAAAACGTGGAACCCGCGTTGGACATAGGATTTGGGGTTACGTGAGGCAAGCCTAAAAATGGGGGCCATCTGATGACAACATTATACTCATCCAACAGTGGTAAGACATTTTGATCAAGCCTTGGAAGGGGATACGCGGACCACGCAAGGATACGTTCCTGAAACTGCGGCATGACTGACATAACAGAAAATGCAAAAGGGCATTCATAATGCACAACTTTGAAAACATTTTTTTGTGACTGGACTTCACTTCAAAATACAATTTACTGGTAGAGGCCTTTCATATCAGCATGCGCTCTTTGTTGACAGTGCATAATCAATTTTTGAAATAGTTATACAAAATCCTGTGGTAAATGAAGTATGAAACTAAAATTTGCTTACAAATCCTTATTAAAAAGGGCTTCTGAAGACACTAAATTAAGTATTCAGGTAAATTTCACAACCGTTGCCCATTTGGCGACTTTGGCAAGTTTTACTACATTTCACCATTGACGACTTCTCCCATGGTGTTACGCACTTCTCTATGTCGCATTAGGCGTTATGGTTAGGGGATGAGGGTAGAGCTAATTTTAGTGTTAAAGTTTCGAATAGTGGTTAGGTTAAGCGTTAGTTTTTCCAGCAATTTGGCGGGAAATCTTTGGCGAGCTCTGCGTAGGATTTGTAAAAATAAACCGGTGTTCCTGCATTCATTGACTAAAATGCCGTAATAAACAAAGAATATTGGACCCTAATTTGCAATGCCCTTACTCAAAAAGGCAAATTGAGTTTGATATATATTAATTGAGGAAAAAATAGGTCTATGTTTGAACACAACAAACTGTTGGGGTTTCATATGCACTGCATATGCCATTAAGGCAGGGCCCTCTTTTTCACAGTCGTCCACACTATATTACTAAAAGCTTCATTCTCTAACAGTGAAATAATGATCATTTGGTATAAATTTTTGGTCGTACTTGATAGGGTCTTTTCAGACGTTTTTGCATTTTACAAATTTTAACCCACGTTTGCTCAAATGTATTGAAGTTGGTTTGAAGCTTATCAATATTTACACATTGGAGATGCTGGTGGGGGCTTCTGTGCAGGCCGAATACTTAGGCTACACATTGCACTTGCTACTGGGGCCCTTTGACAGCAGAGAACTTAGACTAATCATTGCAGTTGCTTTTGGGGGACCCTTTGAAAGCAGAGTACGCAACTGAGTTATGATCTGCTTCAGAATATATTTGATGAGTGGATAATACGTTTTTCACCCAAGTTAAGGAAAATTTATTCGCGAAACACCTCGAGGCGACCCTGAAAAGGGGGACCAAGGCAAGTGTCTCGCTTGTCTCCCTCAAATCCACCATTGCGTGGAACTATGTTGCTCATAGCACCACGCACTATTGTCTGTGCATGTGATTTCCTAAATTCATTTTAATTAACAAAAGAGTGCTAAATCCTGACTCGCGTAGGTATGTTGCCTTAAATGGAACGATCACCGCTAGTACAGTACACAAAGTCTTGAAAACATCAACACAGTCGAGCAGCAATACTCTTCCAAACTTTTACTCTTAAATTGCAATACGGGAGCACGATTTGAGCTTAGTCCTATAAGATCTTTAGCTTTCCATCATCTGTCATTTCTTTCCAAATTGAAGTAGTATGGATTCATAACCTATTCTTCAGAGGCCTCCACTTTCCTGCATCAAAATATCTGTCAAATAGCGTTGAAAGCACCTCCAAATGAGTCACAATTTCTTCACAAACACTAGGAATCAAGCTAGAAGATTATTGTTATCGACTTTTTCTTCAAGTGGTGGAAAATTCGAATAAGTGCCTCTTTTCAGTCCCTGACACCACAGAGCCAACGTATCTTTGAACGCAATTAGCTTTTCATAGACATTCAGTATGTTCGTAATTGAAGTGATAAACTGAGATCATTCATAGGAGTGAATATTTCACTAAATTGAGCTAAGATTTCGTTGCATTCTTGCAATTCTAACTCATCAAGGAGATCACAGTGACTTTTCCTGTAGAAAGACTTGGGTTTGTCTTTTCATTTGAAGAAGCGGGTTAAAACTCTCCTACGCCACAGCCAGCGGACTTCTTTGTGAAAATTAAATTGTATTTTAAATCGTCCCTTTTAAGATCTTCACAAAGTGACTTAAAGAAGATGGTGATGTAGAGCACAACTCATAACCCAGTTGATGGTCTTCAGAGAAACATCAAGGAATTTCGACAACTTCGGAGGCAAGGTGTTCAATGCCAAAGCTTGACAACAGAGGAAACAGTGAATACCTTGCAAGTGTGGAAGCTCCTGTTTCATCCGAGCAGAAAACCTAGAATTTGTTTCTGAGCGTAACAGGAGTGCCATCAGTGCCGGATTGAGGTAGCGCGGGGCCTGTAGCATTTTAAGAGTGCGGGGGGCCTAAGTTAAAAAACATCTCAACATCTGCTAAATCATAAAGTGTGTGGGCAAGGCATCCGTATCACTAGCTTTACCCTTTGCATGCTCTCTCCAGTTCGCATCGTGACATGCCAGTCTGAGTGTATCGTGCTGACCGCCAGTGTTGTCAGATGGTTGTGACCTAAATATGCTAAATGGTGTTACAAAAAACTGTTAGATTCTGCTAAAAGTCTTGTCACAAATTTTCATCAGTGAAATTCTGTTAAAAATTTGTTATGTTTAAGATCATAAAAAGAAATCTATAAAGTTATACAATACAGTATATAAATTTTTCGTCTTGCACTCGCTCTCAATGAGCATGGACTGAAAATGCCGGTGTTGGCCAGTGGCCACCACACTTTTCGGCCCACAATTTTCTTTCAGTCAATATTTTGAGCAACGTAACTGCAGCTTAAATCGTTTTTTGTATGACACAGAGTTCTTGACGATCTCTTTCAAATGGCCGCATGGTTTTATACAGTAGAACAATGCTCAGCGATAAACGATCTGAGCATAGCTTCAGCTCTACAACTTTCTAAGTTTGGTCTTTGTAACTTAAAAACATTGTGTTACATCAGGAGACATGCAAAAAGTTATTTAGTTTTATCTGAGTGTTTTTGTTACAAGTTTTGCCCTTTAAGCTCACATTGTTTCGCTATGGTTGCATTTTGCAAACTTCGCAAAAGGCTTTTCTTGAATCAGCAGGGTACGCTGTAGGCACCAGTGACGTACGCAGAAAATTTTCATGGGGTTTTCATTCAGTGGCGTATGGTGTCATTTGTATTTGGTGTGTGTTGTTTGTGACATCATAATTTGACGTCATATTCATGTTTTCCAAACCAACGTTTTGGCGAAGTTCGCGCTGATCAGCCATAGCAGACAAAATAATGACAATTGTCTCGGATAAAGTGAACTATCGCGAAACACAATCCATGTGTAGTGGGCGAAAGGTCTGCAAAAAGTGGTGAGATGGTTTCTGGATGCAGACGATCATCCAGATTCTCCCCAAAACCTAAATATTACTTTTTGGCCCATTTACAATGTTCCTTGAAATTCGCATGCAAATTCATTCTGTAGTATTTACATTAAGTCGACAAATTAACAAGCAAAACGTATGCGCAAACAATTAATCCCCTATGCGCAGGTAATTGCATTGCATTGAGTAACGTCTTCAATCCCACACGCAAGTCGCTTGAATTTAAGCATTCGTCGCAGTAACATGGAATACGCAAATACATGAAGGAAGACGAGGATACATGTATGGCGGTAGTAGAGAGTATAGGCATGATGGCGCAAATACTTTTACGTTGATGAAACACAAGTTTTTGAGACATATGCATGAACGACGTCATCATGCTTATTATAATGTAGTACTGCGATGACTTCCAAGTACATCGATTTATAAAAT
>JGI24159J19872_10012324_pt1 | contig 11155 bp, 7 predicted proteins | sample Ectturendosymbi4_FD_19872 | JGI IMG/M metagenome (IMG submission 19872)
CCCACTCAAAACTAAGAAAACAACCTTTTTTGCTAAAGATTTCAAAATCTAGGCGGGGGCAAGCCCCCCTGCCCCCCCTTCCGACGCCCATACCAACAACCCCTGACAAGTACCACTTTGAGAAACTCCATTTGCTTTTTTGTCCTTGCAAGAGCTTGTTCGTGGTGAGTGCACTGCTCCTGTAAACTTTAATTTCATACGGCGTTATCTGAAGGTCCAGCTTTCATGCGCCACAATTAACTATAAGTTACAATGTTATAATCAGTGAGAAATGTCTGACCTAAAGACAATTTTCTGATCTCAAATCTTGAAAAGCATGATTGATTTAGTTGATTGCTTTTCATTTAAACCTCAATTACTTCTTTCGATGCGTTCGCAGTTTTTTTAAGCAAAAGAAAGATTTGTGAGTTAGGGTTTAGCCTAGGGGCTCAAAACTACAGTCTGCAGGTCAAATTCAGCCCGCGAAGTCATTTAATCCAATCCGCGACGCTATCTCATTCTGCCACAAAGACATTTTGTCAATAATAAAAAAATAATATATTGACGAAAAATTTCTAATTTTGTAAAATGTAACGTACACCGAAACAGTGACATTACGTAAGGTATTCGGCCCTCGAACTGTTGTATTAAAGGCCATAACTCGCCAGCCGCTAGAGAACTGTTCAAACCCTCTAAAGATCCGGAAAGTCTTCTCGTTTCGATTAAAAAAATGGACTGTTTTGGATTTCGAGTCGTGGGCTATGTCATAATCGGGGTAGGTTTTGCATTTCTGGCCATGGTCACCCGAATCTGGGCGCCACCCCGACCAGCCATTTTTGACTCAAGTTTTTTTTGGATTTCAGTCTATAACCGAGTTTTTAGAGTCCTTGATTGCGTTTTTAATGTTTCTGGGTACCAAATTATCACTTAAAAACACATTTTTTTCGTAAAACAAGTTATGTTGAATGGATTTCACCACGAGAAAAGGTGTGTAGTTTGACGTTGAAGTTCTTGGACCGTTTGTTTGGTTTTGATACAAGTATACGCCCCAAACACTAGTGCACTGTACCCGGAATTCGTGGAAAGAATTAGTAATGCCCCACGAATCCACGATCGGTTTAGGAGATTTCAATGCACATGTCGGTAACGATGATGAGATATGAAAGGGTGTGATTGGCAAAAATGCTGATGGTAACGTAAATGATGAGGGAAGGCTCCTGCTGCAACTGTGCTGTAACAACGCTCAGTACATCATCAACACTTTCGTCCAACACAGAGACATGTATAAGTACACGTGGCGAAGAGATTCTTTGGTTCAACAGTCACTCATAGGTTTTCTGCATAGTATCAGCTGAATTATTCCGATCAATGTTGGACGTTCGTGTGAAAAGGGGTGCAGAACTCTCTACCGATCACAATGCATGATACGCAATCAACAAAAACTATTTCGTACAACGATTTACAACAAACGCGGGTAAAAAACAATTTCTCATCAAGAACCTACTATTTTGCCAAGTGTAGAACAACAAATCAAAAATAAAACCCATATGTCTTCAACTAGCAATATCGAGAGTTTTGCCATTGACATGTGAATGAATGGCCGAAAAATTTACTAAAGGATACATCCTGCTCAATTTGACCAAAAATATGGTTTTGTTAAAAATGCGTTGTGCATGCGTTTCTGATAGCTTGTGTGGCTTGCAGTGTGGCACTTGGCATACTGTATAAAAGCAGTTGAAAAATTGACCTTGTATCACGCCTAATTTATTTTCATATGTGTCTATGCTTTTGATTTCATAAAATATAGTTATAACTGAGATGCTTCATTATGCTGGGGCACTTCCACTCGAATCGCAAAGTTTTTTGGTGCTCTGCCCGCAAGGTTTCACTTTGAATTTTTCGTTTTTCAGAAATAGAAATTAATCTCTAGTTCATTAAATTGTTTGATGGCATGTTGCTCCCAAGTACGTTGCCTGTGGTGCTGTCTTGTGTGTGCTGCGGCGGGTGTGCTTGCCCCGAGTGTGCTGACGTTTCGTATGTGGTTCTATTTTGTTTTCTTTGCGTGCTACTCCTTGCGGGTGAAATAAATGCACTAAAATATGCTCTGAATCCGATCACCACCTGGTGTTCTGCAATTTACGCTTCGAAAACCAACGGGCCTACACACGTTTGCAAGACTAGACGGTTATAAAGAATAAAGTGGGAAGCTCTGGTGAACAAAGTTATAAGACCTTGGCAGACAACATATATTTCTTGTTCCGAGAGATTGCGGAGTGCACAGCGTACGGGGATGTTGAACTTAGTTGCATGCCAAAGACGTCTACCCATGTTCTGTCGAACTCGAGAAAGGAAATGACCAGGTTCTTCAAGAAACGCTTTGGCGAGTGTTGCGGTAACACAGTAGTGACGGCTGCCCGTTAATGGCCGTTAGGTCAATCTTTTCCCGCTCAGAAGGTGGTGTCTATGTCGACGGAGTTAAATCACAGACGTTCACCCTAGATGTTGGACTCCAACAAGCGTGTGTGCTGTTACCATTTCTCTCGTTTTTCTATATGATTTCGATAGACATTCACAGCCGAGTAGACAAGGGTGCCACAGTTGAAAGCTGCAGGATCAACCCTTTGCCTTTTTGCAGACGATTTGGTATTGCTTGCATTTTCCCAACAGGCTCTTCAACATGCACTCGATCGGTTTTCTGTTGCGTGCGACCAAGCCGGAATGAAAATCAGCACTGAATCAGCACTTGATGTTGCACCTGATACATAATTTACTTGTCTTCACTTCTGGTCGTACGACGAACAGGGAACGGCAAAGGGAAAACGGTCAAGCGTATGTGGTGTGTTTGTTCATCCATGCTGTCGGTAAAGTTCTTGAAAAACTTGTTGGTCAAAACATAGTTGCGATCAACAAACAAATTTTTTTTTTATTAATGCATGGAAAATCCTGGCTGGCTTTCATTACACAACAGATGCTCGTTTCTATGAAACATTGGATGTATTGTAGGTTTTGGTCTTATTAACCAAACGTTTCCCTTGTGGCAAAGTACTGCACCTTGCGATGTTGTGCTATCCTGACACAACCAAGGAATAGGTTTTTCTTCCCTGTATACCACGACCAATAAGTCAGTTGTAACAACATTAGGGTAAAAGTTGAAATCAGCAAAAGCGCCATCAACTTTTGAAAAAAGAGTGCACAGTTTGTGGGTATCCTAATTCTTGTTACGGCTGAGTGCCTTCATTTGGCTCAATAAACTATCGGTGAATCTAACTTGAAGCGCAGCTAAGCAGCATCTTCCCTCTGTCCCTAGTAGTGGTGCAATCAAAATCCAGGGGCTAAACACTTCAGCATGCTCGCAAGCTTTTCTTTTGTGCTCGCTAATAAGCTTCTCTACGTACTTCTACGCAAAACCGACCGTTACCTTGGACAACACACGCCATGAAAACAAGCTTAAGATTTGTAGCTCATTAGTTAATATATTCTGCAGAGTTAAGCAAAGCGTTTTAACGCTATCAGTGAATTCGGAATCCACACCCTTATCAGTGGTAGTAGAATGGGAAAATGGAAAGTGAACAAGCAATGAAGTGAATGTAATAAAGGCACATAATGATTCTGACTTGCTGCCTACTGATATTCAGTGACAATTCTCGAACATGCAGATACAATTATTCAGGTCTTGCCTTCTCGATTATGAAATCCACTCTGAGAATATAGTGAAAATGCATCGAATTTACAGACATGGTTACCGCAACGCAATTTTCGAAAGGTTTTATTTGCACAAACCATTTTTGCACGAACGCAAGTGATTGTGGCAATTACCGCATGACATCATCCTTCTCAGGCTTGCAACTACAGCGATTGCTTTTGATTTTATACATTCTTGGTCTTCATAAGGCAATACCTGCGAAGCATGCACCATGCAATTTCCGTCCAAAAACGAAAAGCAGAAAGACACCAGTAGTGATTATATACTATCAATAATTAAAATCGAAATACCCAACATGCAAGAAGATAGAAACGTAGGCTATGAGAAAAAGAGAAGCCTCTTTCCAGAAGGCCTTTCTGTGATCGTGTGCAAGGACCGTACTCCCATGCACTCAAAACGTTTAATTACTGCAAAACCTTACAAAACCTCTATAACATAAGTGTTTTGCAAAGTGAAATCTTTACATCAAATCAGTTGGAACATCAACGTAATTGATCCACTAGAAAGCCATAGAGAACTAATAAGAACAACCAGTAGAGGTAAGCGATTCCCGGAAAAGTCTGAAGACGATCCCGATGTGGCTGAAAAACATGCAATCGTTAAGTAGTTTCAGAATAGAAAACAAATATTCTTATTTTAAATCACGGCACCATAAGTCACCCACTGACCGTTAAAGAAATCGAAATGAACGACACTGCTTAGAACAGAGGGACAATCGATAAACCACATGTAATGAAGGTGATTTCAGTTCTGCACTGAATTTTGAGGTCTTTCACAATGTCTTTCGGAATAATTCAGACGTAATTTCAGAGAACGTCGAACGTTTCTTAACTGTGCTGGTGCAGCTTATGTGGTACTCGCCTGTTCACAACAGTACCATGTCTACGGTTAGTGGAACAAAACCAATTTGCTGAACGTATGCCTGAAGTTTCTTAGGTTAGAGTTGATATTTTTTTATTTTCGTTAAAAAGCACAAACTGTCTATTACGGTCGTGTACAGCCTACTAGTTTAGTTTGTGACAACTACCATCACTACAATTTTCTCTAACTGCATTTGCATCAAACCTTAAATCTGTGCTGGAGAATCAGTAATGTTGCTAGAAAACTTAACACAGAAAAAAGAAACTGTTATTTTTTAATTATTTTGGTCAGCCGTTTTCTAAAATTCTCATTAAACCAGAAATGTAAAAATGTGTTATTTGAGATGAGTATTGATATTCACGAACAAGTTGTTACATGCTTTCTGTTTTAAATTCTGACATGCCACATTGCCAACTTCTAGTAGAGAGTAATGTTCCACAAAGACTACTAACTGAAAATGATCACAAAGCTGGGAGCAAATCTTACCGTAAACACACAGAATAACTAGTTTGATCCGGAAATCTCCTGCTTGAGTAACCACTGGAAATATTTAATGTTGTTCCCAGGAAAAATTTATGGAAAAACTAGAGTTTTGAAAATATATTGTTAACGATTCATGGAGATTGGCATTTGTCTATCACTTTAATAACACAGTTCTGTCAGATTGAATAATAATGGTATTTGGCCACTATTACCCTAATTTCAATCATTTTGTGGTCTACAAGTCATCATATAATCTTCCGACTTGAGAAGTAATAGATGAAGTTAAATACCTTTTGTAGCGACGTTTCCTTGAACAGTTACAAGAGCTTTTCTTTCTGCGAAAGAAATACGTTTGGTCCTTTATTGCCTACATAACAATACCCTAATGTAGTGTTGGTTCCTGTTGCAAATGTGTCAGTTGATTGAAGATGCGTCGCTGACGCGAAATTGATTTCCTAGCAAAACAGTTTGCGATCAGATTCAGCTGTGTTACCCTTGTAGTGTCTTGATATTGTAATGTGTCATATGTGATGCTTTACATGTGGTTCTTGATACTTCTGGCATATTTCTTGTTGAAACCCATGTACACTGCATGTGAATTTTCAAAGCAAACGATTTCTAATATTTCAAAGTAATAAAATATTTGCTCAAATGTAAAAGCAGAAAATGAATGAAAAAATGTAGCAGTAGCGAAGCACCAACTTTAACCTTTTTTACCTTTTAAACCTTTCAAGTCTTTAACGCTTAAAATCTTTAAAACCTTTAGGGTGTTTGCATTCGCTTAGCACAATGTTGTGCCAACAATTTTAGAACACAATAAAAAAGGAACGCTGCGTTGACGGCGTGAAGATGATTAGCCCTCCCAGCCTTCATTGCAAAATTATGTTAACGGATTTTGAAGAAAAGCACTTGCTTAAAGACGAAAACAGCAAAAGTTTATATTTGACCAGTAAGCGATCTAATTGTGCTTGTTCAAAGCGAACGATTCCACGAATTGCATTTTACCAGTTACTTTAAAAAATATCTTCGGGATAAGGCCGTAAATTTTGATGACTTGATTGTCTCACCTTTCCCACGAAAAAAGATATCAAACCAGCTTTGAAATGCACCGCAAAGGTTTTCTAAATTTGTCTTTGCCATTTCCTTGTGCAAGAATTGACTCATTATTTTTTCTTTATATTCTGACAATCCTGGAAATTTTTACTGCACAAAATCAAGACATGCCTGTTGATGTCTCACTTTCTTTATTTGTAGCTGAGCTTGTGATGTCTAAAAATTAAAAAACAAGTACTGTAATAAGTTTTCTTGTATATGCGTTTCGTGCATAATGGTGCTGAAGTTGCTTTCTGAAATTTTTCATTTAGGTTCTTTGACGCTTTTTCTGTTTTTGATTTTATATGGTGTTTTGATGGCGCTTAATAATTGCAGTGATCTTGTAAATGGATGTATTTATTTAACGACAATTGTACTACAGGCGGTAGCCTGACTGGTGTAATCGTGTCGTGTCACGTCGAGCTTTCAAAAATACAACAACGCAAAAAGAAATGGAGAAGCAAAAACGAATACACTGAATCACTAGAATCTAACACAGCATTTCAGAAACTCATCAACAGTATTAAATACAGCATCTGAAACGGAGATCGACAGGTCGACGCATCAGGCACACCATATAGAAATGGTCCTGTAGCGCCACGACTAAGTTTGTACAAGGTCTAATATCATTTGACTCCGTTTGCGTTGCGTTCTGGATAGTCCCTGCATCTTTTCCGTACGCTGTGTGCCTAGTAAGAAGGCTACAGTACCAATTTACAAGGCCTTGGTAAGACCCTTACACAAACTTTTGCGTTTGCATTACCCTTAATCCCCGAAAGTCAATGAAGTCAATAGCCAAAGTAGAAAAATTTTAAAAATCCAATTGTGGAAGATTTTGAGATGAAGTAGAATCCGATTACTGGAAAGCCAATAAAGTGATCTGGCCAAACACGGGGCATCTCCGTGGTAGAATATCGTATTGTGCATTATCATACAAAGATCAAAGCTGTGTCCTAATCAGCTATAATAAGACATCCTTCGAATTTGCGGTATTTCAAAAATTTTGTGAACCCAGTCTCTTCAACAACACCAGAAAATAGGAGATTAATTTGGGGAAAGGAAATCTTGTCACTGCGAGAAAAGTCTCCAAAGATGTCTAGACATTGAAAAGTGGAAAAGGTGTGATGAAATTCGACATTAAAATCTTTAAGAGCTTTGAACGAAGAAGATAATTTTCTCACTACTCATGTGTGCCAAGTTCAGTGGCGTAAGTAGGGGGGAAAGGGAGACATCTGCCCCCGGGCGCAGTACTTTGGGGGAGCCAAATTGAGGTCGGAATGTTACGCACTATTTGCGAAAACTTGAATGTAAGCTGATACTAATAATAACAATTCAGAAAATGTCGAACGCCAGCGGATGCTACCCAGTTGCGAAATCTCATCAAGGTCACCATGGTTCGTAAAGCAAGCAATTATGAACCTTCGTGTCGTTTCAAAGCGGGAGTTTCTGTCTCCAGAAATCAGAGTTCTCATATGGTTTGACTGACGGTTGCGTTACAATGCTTGCAGATAGCCAGGCAACGCCGGATTTAGGGGGCGGCCAAGGGCCCCGGGACCAGGGCCTCCCACCATTTTTACATGTTTAGCCATATGTTTGACATGTGCGTGCCACTTAGTCATTTTTAGCGAGGAAAGTTTGTTTGTAGACACTATTAATTTATTATCGGTCGGCCAAACAGCAGTATTTCACTTGAAGAATATTTGATATTGTGACGAAACAACTATTACACTTATGGGTTTCCTGAAAGTATCTGAATCTAGTGAATGCAAGCCCAAGCCGCGTAGTACACGTTAGCTTACGCCTCTACTCGTGTCTGGTAGATTTTGCTTTACTATCTGCTTTACTCAGATTTGTTCATGTCGTATATTAGTAGCATTGCTTGGTATGATTACCATACGCCCTCTTTGTGAAGGACATGTCCATTTTTTTCATGAGAAATGAAATATTCTCCGAGGACATTCGAAAATGTCAAAATGTTCTCCTTTTTGCATTTCTTATTTTGGATAGCTATAATCAGTGGCGTAACTAGAACTTTAAGTCAGGGTGGAAAAGTAAGCTAAAAGTGGTCCACTGGCCACTGTACAGGGCCCACTAGCCAACACTCGGAAAAAAAACTTGAGAAATGATGGTGAATCCAGATGTGGATAGCTATGCTAAAGCCCAACGGAGAATAATCTGAAAACCGCATAAAACAACAACCTACTGAATACTAAAGCCGAAATATCACTTAAAGATGGCCGTCCGGTTTTCACATTCAGATTGCCAGGGGGGGAAATCACCCCTTTGCCTACCTTCAGTTACGTCACTGGTTATGTATATTGTTTTAGCATACAGTAAGCTGTCGTACAAGATACAAGCTGGTGGCGTAGCTGATTTTATGGGAGGGCCTTCGAGTTGTTTAATTATTCTATTTCTGGTTGAGTTAATTCTCGGCTGGAAAGGCGGGAATGCTTTTACATTAATCGTTACATAACAGTGGTAAATCTTTTTTCATTATCTCTATGACCTTGGCATTAGAGTGCGGCCTGCTGACCTCATTATACTGTACTAGCTTTGCTGGTGAACCGTGATACGGCGATCAGTGTATTGTACATAGCTTAGTGTAGTAGTTTCTAGTAATTATAGCTAACCAGGGGCGCAAAAATGCCGTCGCGCACTTGCGCCGCACGATCAAGAACTTGAAGAGCGCAAACGTTTTTTGCAATTTACACTTTATGCATATGAATGCTGTATGGCAAAGCTTATGTAGTTGTAGGCGCTACAAAAAGTTATTCGTGCTACTAACATTCACAGAAATTTTTGAACCCTTGAACTAATCAGTAATGCTGAAAAATAAAGAAATGCGACAGAAGTACCCCTTTTTCAGAAAAGGACTACATTATTTTGAAGCTAAGTGAATTACGTGTGGTTGCATTTGCACAGCTCGCAAAGAAGAATGAAAAGACACTTGTGGATATGGCGCACCAAAATCTTATTTAACGTAGGGTAACCAGGTGGCTATCACTTTATCGCAGCTTGTAACGATGCTTCAATTGTATACCCAGCTTCAAATTCATACTTCATGTCCATCGACAAGCCAACGGTTGTTATGAAGTGTTTTTTTGGAAATTCTCTGAGCGAGTTCTGTTTTCGGTTTCAAAATATATTTTATTACGCAATTAGGCCAAAGACACTGTTTAACAACAATAGCATTTATTCTAGATATTTCGTTGTGATAGCATGTAGACCTGTGACGGTTCAAAATCCAAATATGTGGAGCCTTAACGGTTTCATCAATGATCTCCCATTACCTTGTTAACGAGTAAAAACAGTTTTGTATAGTAATCAGAATCCGACTTGTACACAGTTAGAAAGTGTTTCAACATTCACCTGGTGTTAGTTGTCACCGTATCCTACAGCAAATTTGAAAGCATTTGGCTGCAACGCGAAGGTCAGCTAACGAAAGTAAAAGGAATCTAACGAAAGTAAAAAGATGCTTTTCATTTTGTAAGTGTTAGGGCCATTGACACTGCCATTTACAAATAGCTTGCAATCTGTTTTTTCGATAAAGTGCATGTGACCAAACTGAAACTATGAATTGAATTTGTTCCTAGTCGATTAGATTTTATTATTTAAACACTAATGGACTTAAAAAATACCTTACTCACTTAGTACCCAAATTTTTTTCAGCGTGTCCCAATCTAAGTTTGGTGAATACCTCGTGACCCAAGCCTCAAGCAACGTATGAAAAAGACACCGATTGTGTGGATGGTTTTTGGCAGCAAGTTGCTAATTTCGTTTTTAATGTCTGCAAGCTACTCTTTTGTCAAGTATCTACGCAACAGACAGACACATAATCTACGGGGCTAGATTAACTAACCAAACGTTGTGTTAAGCTGCGGCGACTTGTAGGCCTATTTCTTAACTTATTGCTGAGCTGTGGTAATAATCGGTTGTGGCTTCGTTTTTGCAAATACACAACCGTTTTCACACTTTGCTTCGGCTGAGTGGGTCAAACATATGCAGGTTTTAATTGTTTAGGGGGCATGTATATCTTTCCCCAATTAAAAAAGTTGTCTTTATAATATCTGGAAGCTAGGCAAAAGCTAGGGTTAATTAAAGCAATCTAGCGTTTAATAAACTCATGAAATGCTTAATCCTTCAGTCGCCTATTATGAAATAAGTGAGATACAAAATTTGAAGGCCAGTGTTGTCGATTTCGAAGTTAGTACCTGTTGTTCCTTCACTTCTCTTGGCCGTTGCTACGCCGATGTTCCCTGTAAAATTGGATACAGAACTTTGACCTTTTTATTGTAAAAATAAAAATAATAAGTAACCCCCTATTTAACTCCTGCAAAGGTAAATAGATGCAAACTGATTTTCATTTTAAATCGACACCTTAGCACATGTGTAAAGTTTTGCGCTGAGCTGGCTTGTTTTTAACAAAATAAGTTTATTGTATCAGTAAAAGCAGATCACGTGACTTTCCCTATTTGCTGCAACATGCTCTTTTAGGAAAACCATTCGAAATCATGAGAGTTTCTTCCATTGAGAGCAAGTGAGCACTGTTTCCTCTTTCCTTCTAAATGGAAGTAGGTTTTAAAAGTAAAGCTTGAACTTTGCAATCGCTTTTGGATGAGAGATATTCAAAGAACAAAACTTGTACTGCAAACAAGTGAAGCAAACATGTATCAAAGTGTCCAAAGCTTACTTATTTCGAAAACTACAGGTTTGATTTGATTCCACCTGATACCTGTCAGGTCGTTATTATGATCCCGAACTGTAAGAATGTAAGTCTATTAATTGCTCCTTTACTATTTTCCTAGTGTGATTTGTGTGGACAGAATTTTAATTTAGCAAGCATTAAACTATTGAGCGCATGCATGCAGAGAGGAAAATGTTTTACTGATTTGAACGTTATGCAATTATATCTTTTTTACTATTCACCATATAACTTACAAATATACAAATACTGCAGTTCTATTGCTATGCACTGAAGATGATAACAGTTGTTATCGAAACGTTTGCAAGATGTCAGTTGTATCGTTTGCTTTGGCC
>JGI24159J19872_10012325_pt1 | contig 11154 bp, 6 predicted proteins | sample Ectturendosymbi4_FD_19872 | JGI IMG/M metagenome (IMG submission 19872)
CTGGTCATTTGTCTCACAGCTGTATTAAAACTCGCCAGAATAGTGTTTTTTAGCCTCTACTTTCAAACATTCTGACCGAAACGACTTAATCTTTTTCCGTCATTTCAAAAGCGTTTCGGTCCATGACCGAAAAAAAGACCCAGCTATGCACCATAGGTTGGCCCCTGGTTTGATGCGAGACTGACCTACAGTTTGACGCATGGCCACACGGGGATACTTTCTAACTTCTGTAAATTTTTTACTCGCATTCAACACTGACATGTTTTTACGTAAATCATCAACAAGCGTTGAATTGGATTGGTACTGAGACCACTCACCGCGTTTGTTTCTCGCAGTAGTTAAACATCCAATAACAAGATGGGGAAAGTTTTCCAAAAAACTGTCCATCCCGAAACGTACACATAATTGAATTAAGAAAGATTTCTCATACAGAAGTTCCACAGCATAGAAACACTTTTCATCATCGGTATCTTCATCATCGTAATCACACTCAATCGGATCATCAACAATATTTTGTCCACAAGATGACTCCAATAAAGAATTAACTCTGGTGTAAAGTGTCTTGACAGGGTCAAGCATAAATGTGCAGGTATTTGAAATACCTAAAAAAATGAAAAGGCAAAAAGTCTGCATTCAGGAGAGAGTTTTTCGGAGGTCAGGTACGGAAGGTTTGGGATAATCAGACGTTCAGATTCATGACCGCTAAATCATACCTAGGACCTGAGCCACACGGTCAAACACCAAGACGAGGAACTTCGCAGAGAATGGAGCTGATTTGTTTAACATGAAGACTATGTGCGGGATTAAAAGGTCGACTCCTTCTGTACTGGAATGCAACTGGTCGAGCAAGTGATCAAAGCGACCAAGATCGAATTCCCTGTCAAGTTGTACATCCTCCGGCAGCGACTGCACACAAAACGGTATGAATTGAAGTGGTGTCGGAAAAGAAATAGCATCAATTTTTTATGCTATAAATCAGCAAACACGATGGAAAATTAGTCCTGGTCCGGAAGAACAGCACTGTACGAGCCAGTAGTGAATTCGGGGGGGAACGAGGAGGGCGTGGATAAGAAGTAACTTCAACAACCACGGCGCCACTATGAAGCGACGTCCTACTGCAAATGAGCATGAGAGAAACCAAGGTGAAAACATGGCAAGCTTTGGTGATAGTGAATTCGAGTTCAGAACATAAATTGATCTTTTTTGCGCTTTACTTTTTGAAAAGCTACATGATTTGGAAAATATTGTGTTAGTTCTGCAGGCTGAATAAGTAATGGCATCAATTATTTTGACCTCCTTGTTTTCCGAACCCCCTAAAACACTTGGTCTGGACCCTTCACAGTACAGGGTTGCGCTTGACGCGGACAATATGAAAAAGCATTTCCTTGGGATGTTCCAACACTAACAAAAACACAATCATGGATTAGATATTTGATTTTACTACCATGAGGAATCTTATCATTACCATTAGTTGCTGAACAAACATATACAAGTCACTGAAGTAGGAAGGAAAGTCAACTAAGTGCATCTCTGGACACAAGAGCTGAGCTGGTGTGAGCAACAACACAGGGTCGGTGGCGCTGTCCAGTTGAGACGAGCGTGGCCTGGAAGTCGTCACATGCTTGAGCAGTTCCACATCTAATTTCTCAAAAGCAGGACTGGAACTAAAAAAATTCAAATAACGTTTAAAGCTTTCTAAGAGAAAATTATTTCCGGTATTTAAACTTTTACTGTATTGTGTAATAGCATTTGTTTAGAATTTAAAACATTTTCAGTCCTACTTAATCAAATGGAATGTTGTAGGACTGAGGATGCGTAGTGTTACATGAAATCGATTTCCTATTAAAAATTTGCTGATGGATTCAAACACTTCACCTGTGTGGAGACTAGTTGTTTGAATAGAGATATGTGTAAGTTTCAATCATTGCAAAAAGATGATGCAGAGCAATTCGACTGATTCCTCAAAAGCTTGCAGCAAACTTGGAGCTTTTTATGGTTCTAAAAGTCAATTTATCAAACCACTGTTTTTAACAATAACAGATAAAGGAGAGTTGAAGATGTGTGCTTAGCAGGGGAATTATATAACCAGTAAACATCACAGTGTGTTATTCATATCTGTGGAAAGTTTCGCTTCAACAGATACTGCACGAGTTGCATTAATTATATTTGGTGCAAAACATGCGATCGGTCAACACTTTCTAAATAAATAGGTATTCGCAGCAACGTCGTACACGTGATTTCTCGAAAGCGCTGCCAGCAATTACGTTTAAATGGCATACTCTCTTTATCAGAAGAAAAAGCAAAACTGTTTTGGAACTATGCAACACCTTTATTCGCAAACGTTTCTACATTTAATGCTACAGGTCAGTGGCGGGCGATTAATTTGTCTCGATGGGCCACTTTGAGAATGCCATGTGTAGCGAATGGTCTTCTAATGGAAATAGAAGCAAGTCCCGGTTAACTTTAGTGCTGAGACAAGTTGAACAAAATTGCAGATTTGAAGATTTTTCTTGTATGGTTCTGTAGGGTAGGCCACTGAAAATGATGTAGCGGGCCACTACTTGCCCACCCCTGCTATAGGTTATATTTTATTACAGCATTGAAAGCATTTTCAGCATTGAAAAAGAGTAAGTGAATAGAAAATGTACACACGTAGCAAATCAGGTTGACAAGTACAGAAATTGAAAGCTGTACATGTTTCTGTACTTCTGTTTGTTGCTGTACATGTTTCTGTACTTCTGCTTATTGCTGGACATGTTTCTGTACTTCCGTTTGTTGCTGTACATGTCTCTGTACTTGTTTGTTAATGTACATGTTTCTGTACTTCTGCTTATTGCTGGACATGTTTCTGTACTTCCGTTTGTTGCTGTACATGTCTCTGTACTTGTTTGTTAGTGTACGTGTTTCTGTACTTCTGCTTGTTGCTGTACATGTTTCTGCACTTCCGCTTATTGCTGCACGTTTCTGTATTTCTGTTTGTGTTTGTACATGTTTCTGTACTTCCTTTGTTGCTGCACATGTTTCTACACTTCCGGTTGTTGCTGTATAACACTGGTTCACTTGTTCAAGAGTATATTGAACTTAGGGCCCCGCGCTGTTAATATGCTACGGGCCCTGCACCACCCTAATCCGGCACTAGAGGCACCGACTGCAAATGGGGCNGGAGCCCAGGGCCACTGCTCCCCTGTTGGTGACGACTCTGCTGCAAGGTCACACACNACATCTGTACATGTAAAAGTTTCACTAACACAAGGCCTTTGGACATGTTTCTAAGGAATACTTACATTTAGTTTTAGAATGGCACANATCCATATTCCCCATTAAATCTGGCTGTGGGTGGATGTGAACATATACGTGAGCTTAATTTNAAAGTAAATAGTTGACTCAATTATTTACCTATANTGTCAAGTAACTGTTTCTTTATAGAAAGTCTGAACCCGTTAGCGAAATGTGACGATGAATTGCAGTATGTACTATCATAGCAAACACATTACAGTTTTCAGTACACATACAAGAACACAAAGCATATCCATGAAAAGCAGTTGTGAAGCTGGACAGACTGGGCATGTGCCTCCCCATTGCAAAATCAGGAGTGGCTAAACTTAAGTGATAGCCGAAATAGTGTATAAACTATTTTAGAAGTACATTACTTCAGCTTTCATAGTTATTTCAAAGAAGGCAAAACGAATGACAAGATCTTAAGTGCTAAAAGCATGAGTGAAAGCATGTTTTGAGTATTTTATGTTAGTGTAGCTTCATTTTGAGCCCCCTGAAAAAACTTCCGTGGATGATAATGGTAGCAAGTAGGTGTATGGAAACATGACATAGGACTTACTTTTCCATAGATTGTGCACAAGATTCCAGCAAGCATGTGAGAAGAGTTTTGATGGACACAGGCAGTGAACTTCTATTGGCTTGATAGCAGTTTGAAGCTGCAGAAAATCTCTCAGAAAAACTAAGCTGACAACAATTTGAATGAAGTTGGGCAGCAAAATAAAGTTCCACAGTGAGACAAAAGAATGACAAGAGATTGTATGTCAATATCACCTCCTCAAATTCTCCATCAAAAAATAATTCACTTCCGATTTTCTGGTTTTGCTCCAAACTTTCAGGAAAGAATGATCTGCAAATGATCAAAGTAAACATTGCCAGCTTTCAAAAATTATATTTCTTTTTCAAATTAATTAAAAAAATTGACACCAGTACATGGCTATCACTGATAAGTAATTTAAATTATTTCTCAACAGAGCCAATAAAGATAGCACACACTAGCTTACATAACAGCCACAAGCTCATGAGCAATGATGAATGATGACACACATCAGCATATACAGTGATAACTCAATAAACTTACAAGACCAGCAATCTCCAAGCCACGGCCCGCATGTGGCCCAGTTGAAGGTTTTGCGTAGCCCAGTTAAGGTTTTTGCTGTAGTATAAGTAGCCTACACACTGACAACCTGTCTTTATTTGGACAATCTTAAATTTGACCTTACTGATGCAAGAAATTGAGGAAAGCTTTTCAGCTGAGAAGGCTGGAGCTTTGTCTGTTGACCTCACAGCAGCCTACAACAATGTATGGCAGGCCTGGCCAAGCTGCATGCGTCTCTCTGCCTGGGTTCATGCGGCTTCTTCTACTTCATCCTGGCATTTGTCCCACTGGTGTGGGGTCCGCTCGGTTGGAGTATGATCAACATGGGTGTCTGTCGTTAGCATTGGATGGTTGCAAACCAGTTGTCTTGAGGTTATTATTTATTGCGTCCTGCGTCCATCCACGTGCATGTTATAGACCAAGCTGGCAACTGTGGATGGGTTTGCACGCACTACGTGTCTGTACAAGCTCAGTCATCTTCTCTGTAATGGCTGTAATTCCCTGTTGTCGTATTAATGTATTCCTGGTTCAGTCCAAGGAGGCAAAATCAAGGGTCCAGCGCAGCAGTCTAATTTCCATCATGTAGATTTTGTTGTTGGCCAACATTCAGTGCCATACCGGGCAACTGGTAGCACAATAGTCTTGTAAATTAGTGACTTTAGGTGGATCAGTATCCTCTTATCGCAGAGGATGCCAGTTACTTCTTTCCATCTCATCCAGGCTGCCTTTATCTTGCTCTTATTTCGTTTTCCATTCCACCATCACTGCTCAGGCGTGATCCAAGGTATATGGAGCATTGGTTTTATTGAGTTTGCTTCCATCCACTTCAATGGTGTGCGTGGTCAGGTTGGTTTCCAAATATTCAGTTTTGTTTAAGTTCAGGCGCAGGCCGTATTGGCTGAGGTGGCTTTTCCAGAGTAGGACCTGCTCTTGTAGTCTTTCTCATGTGGTGTCGGCAAGCATAACACATCATCAGCATAGAGAAGTGTCCATGGGATTGTATTGTATTGTTTCGCAGCTATATGACAACTTATCGGCCAAAGAAAAACAACATTCAAAAGATTCAGAACATTTGAGAAATGACCATTTTCTTGGCAATGGCACAGCAAAAGATCTTGCGAGCACCTGGTCCAACTGCATCATTACTGCAATTCTGCTGTTTTAAACTCACTGACATTGATACCCGAAAAAAATCTAACATTACACTTCGTAAAAAAGAAGCAATACACAACAGAGACACAAAAACCAAACACAGACAAAAAAGATACTAGACACGACAATGTTAGTGCTACTGCAAGCACAAGTTATTTACTTGATGAAAATGTGAAGGTGTCCTTTCTCCTTTATTGCAACAGGTATATATGATAACAATAAATCTAAGATCACTTAAAAGTTCATAGTTTATATTCAACACAAAGGTAATAATAATGTAAGACAATTGATTTTATTGAAGTACAGATATTTTATTACCAACATGCATAATTACAGCAGTCTAAACGTCGTCAGAGGATGCTGTTAAATACATTTCATGCGATGCTATTAAATACATTGGTTGTTGAAGATCACACGTTATGGTGTCCATGACAACAATGAAGAGGAAAGGAGATAGGGCAGACCCTTGATGTACCCCTACACTAATTGGAAAGTTGTCTGATGCTTCGGCAGGGCAGCGAACATGGCTGCTGGCGATGATATATTCCAGTTTATCAACTGTTCTTGTACTTAGTGTTCTTGTGGTGCATACCAGATTGGCTGGTGTGGAACACAGTCAAAAGCTTTCTCAAGGTCCAGGAAGGCAACATGCAGTGATTTCCTTTTCTCACAATATTTTTCAAGCAGTAACCTAGCTGCATGGATTGCTCCAATGGTGCCACATCCCTTCATGAATACACATTGGTTGGTGCTCAATGTGATGATGTTCAATGATTCTTTCAAAAATCTTCATTGTGCGTGATAACAAACCTACGGCACGGTAGTTAGAACAGACTGCTGGGTCTCCTTCATTCTTGGAGATAGGTATAGTTGTGTTGAGGACCAGCTGCTTGGTACTTGCCTGGTTTCATGCTGCTCTCACGTAAATACTGTAGTTATTCATGCATAAGTTGCAAAATTTCATACCAGTTGTTCACCTTGAAAGTCGGGGTGCGACTTGCAGATTTGAAGAGAATTGTTCAAGACAAGGAAAGCCAGAAGTCCCACTAAGCAACATGCAAACAATAAAATGCCTGGTAAATTTCTGTCATTATCATGTTGGTATGTGTGTGAGTGAGGAAGAGATAGGGTGATGTTCATGTGTGCCCATGTGCATGAAGTGGCTCTTTCCTGTAACACAGTAAAAAGTGTGGCTCTTGATCTCTGACTGGTTGGCTACCCCTGCTGCATGGCATCGTGGCCTCACTTGCAAGCTACTGCGATTGCTACCTGACAGGCACTGGTCTGCATGATCATGGAGCTGGTTGGTAATCACAGATTCACCCCTGCTACCAGTAACAGCAAACGGAGCAGGTTACAACGCCTCGAAAATGGCATCCCACAGGGATCCGCCCTGGCTCCCCTTCTCTTCAACATCTACATTTCTGACTTGACAACCACTGTCTCCAAAAAGTATGCATGCAGGAACGATCTAGCAATCATGCATGGTGATGGAGATTGGCAATCAATGGAAGGGGTGCTAAGCAAAGACATGGCAACCATGGGTCAACATGGTTACAGACCTTGAAGTTAAAGCTCAGCACTACAAAAACAATGTCAGCCAGTAGTCTTCCATCTCAACAATAAGGAAGCTAAACGTGAGCTGAAANTAACTACAAAAACAAAACCCTGCCCTTTTGCTCAGAGCCCAAATACCTTGGAGTAACGTTGGACAGGTTCGCTCACGTATCGCCGACACCTTGAGAAACTTCGCAAAAAGCTGGTATCACGCATCGCACTCTTGAGGTAGTTTGATGGCTCTGGCTGGGGTGCTGGGGCAATAACTCTGGCGAACAGCCACCTTAGCCCTGGTCCATTCAACTGCAGAGTACTGCGCTCCTGTCTGGTGCCGCAGTGCTCATACATGCCTCATTGACCCCGCCATCAACGACGCCTTGCAAATTGTGACTGGATGCCTGCGTCCTACACCAGCAGACAACCTTCCAAACCTTGCCGGCATCCAACCTGCTGAGCTTCATTGTAAAGAGGCCACACTGTCTGTAGCATGCCGTGCCATGGAGCCCGGACATCTGCTCCACTCAGCTCTCACGTGTCCATCGAGTGCAAATGCACAGCATCTCAAATCGACACACCCATTTGTACCCACCACATAACAACTCATCAGTTCATCTGACATCAACAAACGTGCGGCGCTCTGGGCGGATCACCGATGGAGTGTGGAGTGGTAGGAGAACACTACGAGACTCCACACTTTCATCCCTGACATCAGCACCCACCCCCTAGAATGGCCCTTCCAAGAAGAGCCTGGGTCCGACTTAACCGCTTCCGCACCGGTGCCAGACGTTTCCGCTCGTGCTTCCACAAATGGGGTATTGCCTCTTCTATGGCTTGTGAGTGTGGCGCAGAAGAACAGACCGTTGACCATGTTGTCCGCCAATGTCCAATCCATTGACCTCCCCATGGACTGCATGGTCTGACGGTTCTGGATGACGAGACAATCGAATGGCTGCTCAACATCTGTGCCAAGATCTAGCACAACCAAGCAGCGGATTGAAAGGACTGACTCATTAGATGCAGAAAGAAATTCAAATCTACATGAAGTGAGGAATTGTAGCTGAGTAAACAAAGCAGCTACAATTATGGAAAAAATGAAAAAGCAATAAAAAAGCAGAGCACCATTAAAATCCTTTGTGAATGACTTTGATGCTTACCTGTTTGTTTCACGTATTTTGAACTTGAGTAGTTTTTCTACCATATCCAGTGAATGTAAAGGAAGAAAGTCATCAGGAAGTTGTAACACATCGTCGGGTTTCACAGGTTCCACAATCACTGGACAATCACCATCCTCTTTCTCAACAACTTCAAGCTAGAAAATGATAAAAATGCAGATAAAGACTATACACAAACATTTCTAATTTGGCTATTACTGTTTCTAAGCAGCTTGTGAAACATATGCCTTTGCTTTCATGTCACTAATTTTTCTGAACAGCAACTACAAGACTCTGATGACAAGATGATGTCTGTTTTGAAAAACAGCATGCCTTATGATACAATTTACAGCCAAAGCACATGAAGTTGAAGATGCTTTGTAGATGTTTGAGTTCATTCATTTTGGCCATAATTATTAACTTCAAGCTATTCAATACTTCAGTTTTTCATGTACCAAAGCACACAATATTTTGTCATTCATATAGTATGCACTTGAAGTGCTCTACTGACATGATGATAGTATCTTGATGGTACTTGTACAGAAAACACTGAACTAAGTTTTGCTCAGTGATGCCCAAAAACAAAATTTCTCACACCACAGATTTCTTTCATTAACTTCAAATGTATACTCTTACCCCATTCTGCAGATCACTATTCTCCAAATCATCAACAACTCCAACACATTGAGCAGTAGGGAAAGCAAACACCTAAAACAATTGACCATATTAAACTGTAATAATGTAACCTCTTCTACCATTTGGCAGGCCTAAAACACACAAAATCTGGAACTTCGTGAGTTTACTTTTCTCTAGTTCAACTTGTCTAAACAATATGCCAGAAAATCTAATTGTCAACAAAACATGCATTGCAGCTGCCACCGATAAAAACAAAAAAATATATTTTCAAGACCTAAGAACATCAGCCACATCATGAATATATCATATTCATAGTATATATTCATATAATCACTGCAATACAAGTCAAATTAACAAAAGTTTGTACGCAAAAGATTAAACAAAAACATAAAACCTAACACTGAAACAACCTCAAAACCACTAACAATGAACATTTTCAACAATCCAAAAAGCATTTAATAATGAAAACTGTGTGATGCAATTGCCATGCATGCCATGATTCAAAAGATTCTGCTGCTGATGAAGACAGTTGCTTTTCAAATATCAAGCCTGCTTCATTTAACATTTTTGGTACCAGTCTATGTACCTCGACACAAATTTTGAGGGATTGAAACGGTCTCTCAAAACAAACTTCCACAGTACATCAGAAACTTCATAGTTAGCCTAATGCAGATGGATTGCGCCTGGTAGTGAGTTTTTCAGCTTAGCGGGTCTGTTTTCATGATGTTACTTGCTGCTTCATTGTGAGTGGTGAAGTCTGATTTCGAGTTGAACATGTTTCAACTTTTACACTGCACCATCTGCTAGTAAAAAATGAATAGAAATGTGCTGTAGGAAACCCATATAGCAAACACTAACTGGCCATTATGCTACCCTAACCCTTTTTAGGGAAGGCTAGACTAGCTAGCTAATGAGTTTCTAGACTTAATTTGTTTTAACGTGTATTTCAGTGTTTCATCTAAACTTGCATCCACTTCCTTCACTAACTGTCAGTGTAAGTGGTAGTTTTAGCTACTGTAGTGCTTCAGTGATGGAAGTTCCAGCCAAGGAACCACACTTGTCAGCAGCCTACATTATGCTGGTTTAAAGCTTGCTGAGATGGATTTCAGATTTCCATGAAATGCAAAACTCTCTGTCTCATTTTTATGTGGTAAAGAAGGACCACATTTTTTGTAATAAAAATTATATTTTTCTAAATTATACATTATATTCCTTCGCAGCTAAGAATCAAATGCTTTGATCTTAACGGAGTATATATTTTGCCTACTAGGTAGGCATCATCAGCTCTGTGAAGTGCATGAAGTGTAAAATAGAATTAATAAAACCCACAAACTGTAAAGCTACCGAACTGAGAGAACCTAATCAGGGATCCTATTCAGTGATTTCTAATAAAAAAAACAGAAATTTTACTTTGCAAAAAGACATGTTGGAGAAATTATATGAGTTGAAATGATGATTAAAATACTAATTTAATTATACTGTAGTTGCTCTTTTAAACATTTTTCTGCAACGTGAACATTTGGATAACTTTTCTGTTGCTCAACACGTTTTTTATAATGCTGCTGACATATTCCATTGTTGATATCTACTAATTCACATTACAGATCCATCTATAATGGGTTTTCCTGCATCCTCAATAATGCTTGTTTTGCCAACAAGCTTTCCTTAACAGTGTCTGTTTTAGCGAGTTTTGATTAACAAGTGAAAATATTGTTTCTACTGATGCAGAAGAGTGTGGCAAAACCATTAAGTTTGGTCATAAAATCAGAAAGTATTCCAAAATTTGTGTTATCTAAGCCGTCTTTAATATTATGTAGTGAACACCAGAAATTAGAAATAGATTTAGTGGACAGGGTGAAATCTTTCAGCTGCCAAAATAGCCTCTATTCATCACCCAAAAAATCCAGCTGATGTTCAGGCACAAGATGGGGAAAATGTAAGACCACATTTGTTATTGAACTATGATATTTCGTGAGATCTTCAGCTGCAATGAGATCTGAAATACACAGTTGGTAGCAACTCCTTCCTACAATGGAATTCATTTTTTTCATTTGTATGCATATGGCAACCAAGAAATGTAAACAATCAGTTTTAAACTTGGTTTCATTAGTTTCTTTGATCAGCTTTTGAAACAAAAACCTAATACATCGTCCATCCAACTACAAATCTTTCAATTGTTTATGTAACTGTTTGTAATTTGTTTATGTAACTGTTTGTAATTTGTTTATGCAACTGGTTGTTGTATGTGCAACCATCTGGCTTTTGCACACAGCTGCATGGTTCACT
>JGI24159J19872_10012326_pt1 | contig 11154 bp, 11 predicted proteins | sample Ectturendosymbi4_FD_19872 | JGI IMG/M metagenome (IMG submission 19872)
CCATATCAAAGTATGAAAACAGTTTGCAAAAGCTTTAAATAGGTAAAAGTGACTGCTTTGCATATTTGTGTGAAAAGTTCCCTGCACTGAGCACTGAAAAGTTGAGGGCTGGAATTTTTTATGGTTCTCAGATATGACGTTTGATACAGAACAAATATTTTCCAACTACCATGACAACCCTCGTAAAAATGCTTGGCGGTCGCTTACAGCAGTTGTCGAAAACTTTTGTGGATATTTTAAAGCTCCTAACTGCTATGACCTTTCAAAACAGCTGTTAAATTCTTACGAACAATTAGGGTGCAATATGAGTGTGAAGCTTCCTTTTCTTCATAGTCATGTAAACTATTTTCCTGAAAACTAAGAAGCAATGATTGAAGAGCAAGGAGAGTCCTTCCATCAAGATATAAAAACAATAGAAAAGATACCAGGGATGCTGGAATACCAACATGTTGTCAGACTATTGCTGGTGCTTAGAAAGAGGTTGCTGGCAGTAGCTACTCCCGAAAAACACAGAAAAGACAATTTCTGGATTAGCAACAGTGCAATCCTTTCTGTCATGAAAAAAGAGTATACTGTCATGTTTGGGCTATTCTTTGCATTTTAACGTTGTTTTGTCACCACAACCTTTGCATTGCAAGGCCATAATATCTGTGTTGTTTCTCATCTGTGTCTTGTAAGTCACAGTTGTCAAGTAGTCCTATTCAGCATACACTAACTGAAGTTTTGTGTTTGTTTAACCTCTATGTTTTCTATGCTGCACATTGCTCTTCATAAGCTGCAGTAGTTGATAAATCACGGTTATTACAAGAAGTCACTAGTGCTTAAATAACATGTTATCCAGCTTAACAAATCACAAAATGTGCAACCCTCTTATGCAACAGTATGCTTAAAATGTTACAACTGCATAATTTTAAATGTTAAATAGCTCAAAAACTTGACCACATAGGGAGAATCTGACACAGTTTTGAAATCAGCGCCCCAAAATTATCCCGAAAACGCTCTCAATCCTCATGAAATTTATTTAAAATTGTAGACCTGTTTATTAATTGCAATTACTATATAAACTGTACTAAAATATCTTTTAAATTTGGTTTATTTTCACAATACTTTTCACATCAATGCATGAAGTGTGAAAGATATGGAGTTAGGTGCTGTTACAATATATTATAGAGCTCTGTCAAATTATAAATCAGCTGTGTTTTGATGGGAATGGTCCGCAGTAGTAAAACTAGTTTGTGAACCTTAACTTTTGCTTAAATCAAACAAAATATTACCTCAAAGGTAATAAAATAGACTCTTAAAAATGGCAGCAAAGCTGCAAAATGAAAAAAAAACTTCCTAGGAACAAAAAAGGAAAACTTCAAAATAAAAAAGCCTGTTTTGGCACAGCAAAGTTCACAACCTTGCTTTAAAGCAGGGCTGCACATCATATGGCCCAAGGGGTGCATGCTGCGTTCATTAGTGTTTCATGTGGCCCATGAGAATTTTCTCAAATGCAGTAAATGTTGTAAAAGCTCAACTTCGGATAATTAAAACTTGTCCCAGAATTTCTTAACCTATAACAAAATATAATTTTTTGGCTCATGGCAAATTAATGTTGATCAATTTGGCCCTTCTACCTTTTCGAGTGGTGCACTGTGCAGACCTGCTTTAAAGGACAAGAAAAGTAATTTTAAAAATTAAGGAAGCAATGTTACAGAACATATTGAAATTAATTAGTTTTTCAACATTGATTATCTAGAGGAGTTTGATGCACATAAAATTAAACATTCTTATTACAAATGAAGTTCATTTCTTATTGTACAGAGACAAAGGCTAAGGTAATTGAAAAAGACTCACTGGAAGAAACTGATGTATCTAGCCATGCAAGCTTTTTTCGCCCACTTGAAAGTGATGAAGATCCCAAGTACTTGGGTAAAATTGTGTCTAGGGAAGAGTTGAATCAAGAATCTTACCTACCCAATGAAGATGCTGAACATTCAGAAGTGGGGTATGTCATTTTTGTGAATTGCTCATGAACTACTACTATGCATAAATTTCACCCTCTTCAAAAATTCATTGTTCAAAAATTGTAATGATGTTTGAATTTGTGCTACTCAAGTTTGATGTTGTTAAATTTTTATATTGTTCTTGATGTGGTTTGTCTTAAGTGGTATTGCTATGCCAATACTGAATAACTTATGTGTGATTTGTGTGCTTGCATGGTAATGGGTAGTACCAAATCAGTGGTGCAGGGCCATAATGTGAAAAGAGGGTATGCTTTATTTAAAAGAAGAGATTGGCGTGCCTTGCTACAGTCTAAAGATGTTAAGTTTTTTGCTGAAAATTCCATATGAAAATACAAATGAAATCTGATAATTTGGAGCAATATGAAAAAGATATGGATCACTGCTTCTAAAAAATATGAGGAAATTGCCCTCTCCATGAATTCACCGCTAAATGTCATTGCAAGCAGTCAATACTGTGATACTTGGTTAAGTTTCATCTTTTATGTGTAGATCAATCGATATGTCCTTGCATGAAGCTTCTGATGCTGACACAGAAGATAGCATCCATGGTAGTGTACGTAAGAGTGCTTGTCTGTCAAACTGCAAATAGTGTTAAGCTTATTTTATTACAACATTGTTTCCTGGATGTCAGGAATCAGCATATTGAGTTGTTCATGTTGTCTCTGAGTGTTTACTGTTTAATTAAGAATTTGAACTACTTCAACTTCAAGCCCAAACTTGGAAAAATGTTGAAAATTATGAATTTTTTGAAATGTTCCGTAACTGTCAAGAATTACTCAATAAATTAAAAATTAACTCAATAGTATTGTATGTTCATGGTTTCTGAAACATTGTGTTGTTAAATATTGTGGAAAACTGCTTGATGAAATTTGCTTTCCTGTTATGGAAAGCAATGGTTTCATTTGAGTAACTATTTTCTATTGTGGGTACCGGTAGTCTAATTATAAACTTGCTTTCATTGAGAACATAGCCAACTGTTGTTATGCAGCTGCATCAAGTTGTTAATGAGGGCCAAATCTCATGATGTATTGTTATGACTATTAAAGTAATCAGTACTGTATATTACTGATTGTCACAGCTTACTTTGCCTTTTTTCATTTCATGCGGCTTACAATCAAGGGCTGCTTACAATGGAAGGGTAGGTTACATTTTGTTTGTTGACGTTCTATCTTAGTGGTTCTTAACCTGTGGGTAATTATTCCCAAAGGGGTAATTTGACAATTTTTGGGGTTAATACAGAGTATGATTTTTTGGTTATGTTGCACTAAAATATTTTCAACTTTGTAGAATCTAGTCTGGACTATCTGAAGCTCTATCTTCTCCTAGGGGCAGTTTATCAAAAAAACGTCCTATCACCTTCTCTCTGTGTGATAACATAGCACAACAGGTTTAAGTTAGGGGTTGGATTGACTGCCTGTACCTATCTATAGCCGACTTAATCTGTGCAGTTTCATATTGTCTGCTGTTTGGGATATTGCTGTAGGAAGGTTAACATGGATGGGCGCTAAGTGGGCTATCCTATGTTCAAGTGCTACTTGCATTAATTTTGACAGCATTTTGCGCGGCTTACGATCAATAGCAGCTTATAATCAAAGGTGGCTTACAATCGGTTAAATGTGGGTGGTTGCTGCAATATTTCCTGGCACTTAAGAATGGAGCAAATATTGAGTACTATGGTCAGTTTGACAAGATTGATTCCATGTGTTTTTCACTGTCTGTGTTATCCAGTCCATAGTAAAAACGAAAAATAAGTATTGCATTTACTCGATTCTAAGCCGAGGCTTATAAATTTTTTTCATCATTTCTATGGCTTAAAATCAAGGGAGACTTACATTTTTTCTTTGCTACAACAATGTTGTGTGTGACGCTTTGTCGGCGGAACTCCATTTCACCATCTCTCATCCCTTGCATATCGATTGCGTCAACAAATCTTTTGCTTTCTCAAGTTCTCGGCCTGTCCCGCAAATCAAGCCAACAGATATTCGAGCGAGGCGTTAGGAGTAAATGTGCCTGCCTTAGTCCTTAAGGTAAAACAGTGGATCAGTTTTATTTGATGATCGCAGTAGAAAAGTACCTGTAACCACGATGGCAAAATCGATGATGATTATGACAGTGACGATGAGTGTGGACATAAAATAAATGCATGAACAATTTGATTTTATCTGCTATTTGTGATATTGCCGTAGAGGTTTTTGCAGAGGCTCACTGTGTTTGTATATTCTACGGCGGCTTACTGTACATTAATTTTAACTCCATCACGATCGAGTAATTGCGGTAGGTCCTGGCTTTGGGTAAAAAAGCAGTCTTTGGGATCTGCATGGTTATAGCAAATGACAAGTTTTCTTCTTAGTTCCATACGAAGCTTTGGATTTAGCGATATGTGAAGTGTAAAACAGCATGCTGCATACAGTTTTATTTTGTGCTTAGACAGGTCAAATGATTATTGATGACGACGAAGAGATTGATTCGGATGAAGCTATGGGAGAAAGTGATACAGAAAAATATGCACCTGGGTTATTCAAAGGAACCAAAGAATCAGTTGATTCTCGTCTCGCCAAGGAAAGAGATACCAAAAATCAAATAAGTATGCTAAGAACAAGCATGGTTTGGAATAGCTGTCCAGTTGTGTTTACCGCACGCGTCTTAGAGAAAAAAAAACAGTGTTTTGAGTAGTAAGTCTGTCTACCTGCTATGTCGATTTTGCCTGATGTGCACAGGTTGGCAACAACTGGTAAAAGCAACGGGAAGAGTCATTTTTGTGCAGATTATAACTGATGGCTCAGAACACTGTATTGTTCTCAATACCCTTTTAATGGCCACTTAAACTTACAAAACAGCCTAGCATTTTTCAGATTTAGCACATTGCGCAGTTGTCTTCCAATGCAACGATCCTTGACTGCGAAATTCGTTTCGTACTTGCTTGTTAGGAAATACGTGCAGTGTGCACGCTTCAATAAGCAGGCATTCGAGGGAAATGCGGGTTTAGGGCACATTTATTTTCGCGGTTGTGAGTGCAGGGTAGTTGATTTTTCCACACTTCTGCGTATGCTGAGAGCGATTAGTTCAGTGGTAGAGTGTTCGCCTTTCAACTGGATGGTTAGGTTTCGATCCACGACCACTGAGTGACTCGCTGTAGCGCTTCTTGGGTAGAGTGTTCACCTCAACCGCCCCACAAAAAAAGCATTAATCAGGCTTTGGCTAGCGGCAAGTTGTCGTTAAATAATGTCTGCCGCATAAACAACAGCCATCTTAAGTTCGTACAAATCTTCATCTATCGTCTCATTGTTGTGTATACGTTGTATTTTTTTGAAAATAAATAATCAAAGTGGCTGATGACTTACTACGGTATGTGTTTCAGAAATATGGGAATCACTACTGGAAGTTCGAATAAAGCTGCAAAAAATGATTTCTTTGGCTAATCTGCTTCCTCAGCCGTATGCGCACCAATCGTTTCTGGAGCAGGTGCATCTTAGTTTTTTTTGTTGTTCTACAGTAATTTTCAAAAGCGTAGGACCACACAACATATTGCAGCAAAGTTAGAAATAATGACATCATTCACTTGTTCAAAAATTTCAAAAGAAAACACATTATGACATCATATTAAATGCCGGTTACATTCTAAGTGACTGATTTATGTCTGCAGTCAGTTGTAGTGCATGTTAATATATGGTTGAAGTATTTTTTAAACCTTTCTAAACGTAGAGAAAATGGGCAAAAAGATTCATTATTGGCTGTTGAGCGTGCGCGGATAGTAGCTTTGCATATGGAAAGACTCCCAGAAGGGAGACATGAAAAAACTGGTAGTCCCCGCAGAACTTCCAGAAAAGATGATCATGCCATCAGACGAGCTGTCATATGATCCCCTGATAGCTCTTGTAGTAAATTACATACCAATCTGCTTAGAAAAGTTATAGATATTGGTATTAGCACGGTTTCACGTCGTCTGCGCAAAGAGTTCGGCGTAAAATCCTACAAATCAGCTGAAAAAACACGTCTGACTTCAGCAGTGAAAGAGAAGAGATTATTTTTGCCAATAAACATCTTCCCAGGACTATGGAAAAACGGGGAAAATTTTATTCTCCTAAGAATCCACAGTTCGCAGTGTGAAAGAGGCACGTTTGAAGACGAAAACGCCAAAGATTTAATGCGAAGTGCACCATCAGTACAGTAAAATTCCCGAAGCCAGGTGGTTTGGGGGCTATAGCAAGCATGGGTACTGTTGTATTTTCTTCCTCCATGACTGGCCTGATATTTGTTAAACTGCTCCAGGAAAAATTCAATATATACATGGCGGTGCAATACACTCCATGATCATGCATGTCGGACCACCATGTCACAGATAGAAAGTATTCTGAGTATCTTCTGGAAAACAAGAAGTTCTTGACTGACCTGGAACGGCCCAGACATTCATCCAATCAAAACGCATGGAGCTGCACGAAGAATAAAGTGGAAGAATAGCAACGATCCAGTGCTAAGTAGCTGCAATAAAAGACGTTTGGATGAAAGAAATCAGCCCAGAGTTCTGTGCGCCCCAAGTAAAAAGTATGTCCAGCCGCCTTGATGCAATGTTGTGAGAGAAAGGTGGACAGTGGACACACAACAAAATACTAAATAGAAAGCTCTTTTTAGATAGAAAGCAGAACTGAAGGCTTCGAATATTTTGCCATTTGATGTTATTACATTTCACTGTCAACAAACATCTCCTTTTTGACGTAAGACTGTTTTAGGTAATCGTTTGGAAAAAATTAGAAATTTTTAAGGAGGTCCTGTGCTTTTTCAAAAGTTCTGTATTTTCCTGTATACATCCAGTAAGTCGGTGTTCAGTAGGAACTCAATCGGCAGATGAGTAAGTGAATGAAAACAAACAGAAAACACAGGTTTTCGTCCCAACAAACTAACTGTTGTTTTCTGTGAAATGGACGATTTTCAAGGTGTATTCGACTAGATCAGGGTTGGGCAAACTATGGCCCGCTTAACATTTTTTGCGGCCCTCGTATCCACATTGCACAATGCACACTTAGTATTTTTTGTGTTGATCGAGTATCACTTACCTACCACAAGACGCTTCTACTCGAAAAAACATGCAGCATGGTAGTCTAGTGCATAGTGATCTAGCTTGCAAATGTAGATCTATACTCTAGAGCAGTGGTTCCCAACCTTTTTTATGCCGTGGCCCACTTGTCGCTTTCAGCAGAACGTCGTGGCCCGCTATCACAGAACAATAGAAAAATCTACTCATGTCTTCATTTAAGTACAAATACGAGCAAACAAAATAAGGGCTTTACCTCAATACATCGAATTTTATTCAATTTTAGCACCAGCAACACTAAACAGATTGCGAGATAAACTTCAGTGTGATTTTTGCACTTGTGTTACGTTTTCGACCAGGTTGTCAATTCTTGGCTGCGTTGTGGAAAGAGCGCATCTAAGATCACCTTCCAGAGTAAAATTGAGCCGGTTTCGATTTTTTTTCTCGTGCAGAAGGAGAGAACCCACATACACATAGATATGTGCTGGGGACGAGAAGTAACTTTTTGAGAACTTCTTTTCCAACGTTTGGATACATATCAGACAGTTTTAGCCAAAAATCGCATATTGTACTAGTTTCGGAAATGTATTTGGCCCCAGAATCGTTTTGAAGGTTATTCATCTTGCTTGCATGCTGCAACATTCTCGACTGGAACAACAAAAAGATTTTTCACCAAATCCAAGTTGTTTTGATGATTTCTGTAAAGTACAGCACAAATTCCTCACGAAGCCCTCCAAGGTGTTGAACAAATCCCGATGATGTATCAACATTCACTTCATCACCAGCCGCCGTAGTACCATCTCGCACAGAGCAAAAGTTCCTGCTTGATCTTTGCGCTTCCAATTGTCAAGTTTTTCCTAATGCGCTGACGGGTGTCAATAAAATCGAATGCGCTGAGGGTGTCAATAAAATCGAAGATTGTCCTTCCTTGTACTTGTAGTTTCAGATTAACTTTATTGAGTTGTTGAAATATGTCCGCAAGATATGCCAAGCGGCAAATAAAATGGTTATTTTCGAGACTGTATACTATTCCGCTTTTTCCTTGATCGTAGAGAATTGATATTAATGTTACATACTTCTTGATGTGTGCATCTCAGCTTACTATCATACATTCTAAATCTAGCCTAATATGTTTGGCAATTCAAAACACACAGATAGATGGAAACCTTAACAGAAAACCGGCTAAACGAACGACATTCCATCGGCAGCGTTATTTCAGGTTCACCAGAGGTGCTATATGCCACCACTCAGTGAATTTGAATTGCGCGAAATGGCGCCATAACCCATCTGAACACCGCCGGTGGCCCACCGGTTGGGAACCACTGATCTAGAGCTAACGATCGTAGACCTAACAGCCCTATCCGAATTAAAAGTAGAATTTGTAGAAGCTGGCCCTTCTACTGACAGAACAACATGGCCCTCATTTAGAAAGGTTTGCCGAACCCTGGGCTAGATTCTTAAAGTTAACAGTGCGTTGGTGGGCATTAAACTCTAAGTACACATACTGTAAACTAGGTTGTTTAGGATTTAATTCAATCTTAAAACGCTCTGAAACAAGCGATTGAAGGTCTTATGTTTTTGGCAATACCGACATCGCTCCTGAAACAATAAAATAATGGACACAGCTTTTACCTATTTCGGTGAGTAAACGCTCGCTGGTGTTATTAGGTTATGTAAAAAAATGTTAGCTTACCATGGAGCTGCTTTGAGTTCGAAAAGCTGTGCTTTTGTGTTTTTACGTTATCGGTTTGGGTGGTTTCCCCAGGTTGCCCTAAATTTTGACCGGTAGGCGTTGCTTCACAACCAAATACTGTTCACGATGTTTCTCCAGTAGCTTAGGAAGCACAGGTTGTCATGTGAGTGCCATTGCGTTAGTCTGGACAGTGCCAAATGCTGGTTAAAACACTTCAGTATTTCATTTCAGGTTGATCAAAAATTGAATGGAGTAAATTACTTTCAAACCTTCTCAGCACAAAATAGTGAATTTCCGTTGTGGGAGTAATCAGCGCAGCTATGTTGGACATTGGCATCGGTCCGTTTACTTTTTGTTATTGGCCAGCGGAAAAAGAAGTTAACCTATGACGGTTTATTTTCTCAAAACCTCGGAGTTTTTAGATTGTCCGTCTAGATTTCATCATATCACTAATCAGATCTCTCGCGAAATCTTGTTTTACATGAAACCACCCTGGGGCCTGAATGAAAAGACCCTCTAGGCATCTTTTCGGCGATGCAGTGTTCCGTTGCCACTACTTCTTCGTTGCAGTGCTGTCATTGGGTGGTTATATCGATTGCCATAACCTCTTATCAATAAATCAACTGCAAACTGACTTTGATCGTGTCGTTCGGCCTTTTTTCTTGTTATCAGCATTCTTCCACGGTGTTGTTTTGCTTGTTAACGTGAATGTTTAAACGTCGCTGGCTTCTGATTCAGGAAAGTAGTTTCGTCTCATCTGCTGTGCAGGGTGGAAAAGACTTGGTGTCGGCCAACAGCGGTGCTCTTGCATCAGTGATTAGGCTGGAAGCCAAACTGTACGAGCTGCAGACGTCTTTGCTGAAGGAGAACGAAACCTCAGCTCCCTTTTTGGCGAAAGACCTGATGTGAGTTCTTGTTTCAGCATTGACGCCAAATCGAGTCAAACCGTCTGTCCTTGGTCGAAACGCTATGCAACCCTTGAAAAACAGCAAGCATCTGGCTGGAAGTAGCTATTAGGAAATTGAAGTTGTGTCAGTGATGTAGTGTTGAAGCTATGGCATATATTCTGCAATGCAAAAAAGCGTTGTTTTAGATTGAAGGTTTGAAAAAAGAATTGTGAGATTTTCTTACAAAAAAATTTTAAATTGGCATTAACATCTTATACCGTCACGTTATCATGGTATTAAACGCTCGAGTTTTAATGATGAGATTCCATGTATATCGAAAGTAATTGTTTTAGCATATTTATGACAGTTATATTCAGTTTAGATACACAAATTCATTTACAGTGGTACTTATTTAACATATAATGAGGATAACTGTTGAGACCAAAATTTATTCGAAAATCAATTGTTTGCATGGCAATTCTACTGATGTATGTTTTATAGTAAGCCTGAAACCCGAGCTCGTTGGTATTCTAAATTTTCTGAGGTGTCTGTGTTCGCGTGGTGTGTGGGCTTGTAAAACCAGATTGTTTTGTAAAAACTTACAATCAATTGTTTTCAGTGTGCCCATCTAGAAATTTACACATTGGAACAAAATTTTTCTTTTCTTGCGATCTTTTATGTTCAAGACCAATCCGGGAATCTCTACTTTCACTAAAGATTTATTACAGGTCTTCATATTCACTTGTACGATCTATTCCAACAGCAATGCCTAGTATCAAGTTTATGACCCCTACCGGCAGAAAAGCGTTTGTGTTTTATTGTCAAAATACAGTACAATATAAAAGAAAACTACCAAGACCGTGGTTTTGCAACACTAAGCTTTTATCAAAGTCTTCAAAGGTTAAACATGCAAATTTTTTTTGAAGGTGTGAAAGGATGTACCCTGCATTCTGTCTTCATTGTTGATTCTTTGTTATTCAACGCCTTGCCACAGTTGGAGAACAGTGCGGATGAATTACGTTTATTCAACAGTAGTCCTCTGCCCCCGACGCTGCTTTCTTTCATCACGGCTAATGCCAGGTGGATTTTCTCAGGTTGCAGAAGAGAACTTCTCAGAAAACGTCACCGGCCATTGTTGACGATGTGAAAATGGCGAAGTTGTTTAAAGTTTTGCGGAAGCATCGAAACAAAACTTTGAATTATTGGTACGACAAAACAAGGTTGTCCTCGATGACGGTTAACGGGAAGGTGAGGAATTTAAAATTCAAGCGTTGCTTGAGCTTGGAAATTTTGTAGGTTTTCAAAGTGGGCGCTTGTTCAATCATTCTTCCATTCCAAATCGTTACTGATGTACCAGGTGTACAAACGTTTAATAATGCCTCGTTGTTCGTTGTTACTTCAGAAATCGTCTCGCAGTTATCGCTCAACCTGTACGGTAGTATCTACAGGGTGACCCAAAAAGATGTGTACCCATGAAAATTTCAATTGTGACTTTGATTAAAAAGCTATTTATTTCAAATTACAACCACACATTAT
>JGI24159J19872_10012328_pt1 | contig 11153 bp, 11 predicted proteins | sample Ectturendosymbi4_FD_19872 | JGI IMG/M metagenome (IMG submission 19872)
TCGTTGTATTCGCTATTGGCACGGGAGGGCCGCAGTTAATCGCTGTCATTAAAGAAAAAAGTATCGGTGGCGCGGCAAAAGATCATTGGTAAATGTCCGCCTCGCAATTGGAAGGTTGGGTGTTCGAACCACGGCCACTGAGCGACTCGCCGTAGCGCTCCTTGGGCAAGATCGTTCACCTCAACCGCCCCGGCAAGAAGCACAATTCAGGCATCCGCCTGCCGCCAATTTCCGTCACCGAAACCAAATTTAAAAAAATAAATAAATAAAAACTTTAAAATTTAAAAAAGCATCGGTCGCTTGTCGAAGCTCATGCATTCTATCAACGCCGTGTTCAGGTTGGGTATATCGTCAGAGGTCAACATTATTGGAGTCATAGCAGTTATTTCAAAATAGCAAACAGTTGCAGAAAAACACATGAATAAAAAAACACTGATGCGAAATCACCAAATACGTTTTTCAGAAACGCAAATGTGTTTTCAACCACAATGCGTTGCGGCAATTGTCACCAGGTTTTTCTTACCAAGTGGCAATTACCACCAAGTATCTTGCCCAAAGTGGCAACTGCCACTAAGTGTCTTGTACAAAGCGGCAACTACCACCAAACATCTTTTACCAAGTGGCAATTGCCACCAAGTATATTTTACCAAGTGGCAATTGCCAATAAGTGTCTCTTGTTTCACACAGCATGCACACCACGCACGTGCAAAATCACGGCGGGAGAAACTGAACTGTTACGTTCAACTGAGTCGGTCCAGCAACTTTCGATTCTCCTTTGTAAAACTCACCAACACAAGAAAAAGTGCTCGGACTGGGCGACCAGTTCCCGCTCTCATCGCACTGCGTAGTGGCTTCAGTTGGACTTCCGGTCAGAAACCTGCGGGGGCAGATGCAATGGCGCGATCAGAGAATACAGCCGCAGCTACAGTATGACGTTGCCATCGTAAAACAATTGGAATGAACTTGAAATCAGTGAATGCTTTCTTTCGCCAAATCAAAGCCTGAAGCAATGTCATCCCACACACCTTTGACGCGCGCATTTGCATCTCCTTTTGGTTTTGCAATAATTCCAATAGTGGAAATATCTGCTCAACATTTCGGTGGCAAAATTACCGACATATTTGCTCACTTAAAAATTAGAGAATATCATAAATTTAGAATTGTTTTCAGGCGGCATAACGGTTTTAAGAAACCTTTAAACCTTAAAGTCTGTTCTGCTGAAAAATCACATCTGCTTCTATTTGCATCCAGCAAAGCCAGAGATTGTAGTCAGGAACAGAAGAAACGAAAAACAAACGAATTCATATAATGCAAAAGCCACCAAACAGCCATGGCAACAACACGTACCTGTAGCCGCTCTGGCAATAATAGGTGAGCTTCATCTGGTAACGCACATTGCCGATGCCGTAGTAGCCGTTGGCCAACGCTGGGGGGTTCTGGCATCGCAGCAATTCGCACACGCGGCCGTACGGAGGGGGGACCCACCTGCGCATGACACGATGAAAGGCCATGTCCAGATGGCTCGTAAAGAAAGCGACCGCGTCTAACTGCGTAAGGCCCAGAAGGCCTGGCCCTCGTATTAAAACCACTAGGGGGCAGTCTTTCAAAGCAGGCGCGTGGCCAGAAAAAAAGATTGAGTGAGAGAATTGTCTGCTCGATTAAATAATGGACTCTGCGCGTTCATGACTTTTTTTGCTCAAAGGTTCAAGATTTTCCGTACGAATTTTGGGAGGAGCATTACCCCCCCCCAACCCCCATCGCTACCTCCTGTTCGAATCGCTGCGCAACTGCAACGCATTCGACTACTTTTAAGTCAACGTCTGTTTCACTTTGTACAGTGAAGTCAGTTCGTGGAAACACAACTCTGTGACAACCTGAAGTTCGGCCAAGTTGTCGAAATCAAATCACACCGATATTAAGCATTGCCCTGGGGGTAAAAACCTTTTGTTCATTTTTGACAATCCAAAACCTTTCAGTTTTTCTTCAGCAAATCATTCGCAGATTATCAATGATTTCACGAAGATCTGATATTTGCATACAAGCTTGAAAACAAATCAGCAACATGGAAATCTTGGAGTCAATAAGTGTGGAAAGTCAAGTTTGTGGGGGATACTGGGAGAAAATGTACAAAAACGCACGCACAGTTTGAAGCGCCGCCGTTTCAGAGGACGTTTTATCAGAAACGCAGTGAAAATTAACATTTCAAACTTTTTTTCAACAAGTTCATTCGCATTCTTGCAGTGCGAAGCAATGAAAACCTTGTCTCAGAATTTGGTAAGCTTGGCGCGACGGCACCCCTGTCAGCGACAAAAGGAGTTGGTGCTGCGCCCCCCCAGAGGGGCAGTTTCGAAGCGCGAAAGAAACGCGCGCGACCTTATTGTGATGTGCGAAAAAAATCGACGCCAAAATCGTCGACCCAACTGAGGCGAGTTTTTGTTAGCGACAAACAACGTCTTCAACCGCGAGCGAGTCCTTTACTATGTTCATAGGATACCATACGCCTTTCCTGGATACTATAGTGGGTCCACCGCTAGCCACAGTCACTGTGAAGGGCAACGAAGCATGTTCATCGCATATCTCAAAAGACAAGTTGTGAAAACCAAAACATTAAATTGCCAGCATCCCCTTTTTTCGGTAAGTCATAGCGACACACTTGAAGAATTCCGTTTCGCGCACGCTACACGCGCGAGTTCTCCAAAGGCGTTTGATCGCATGCAATGAGACGGATTTACTTAACAACAATTAGCGGCAGGCCGAAGCCTGAACTGTGCTTCTTCCCGTGGGGGTTGGGGCGAACGCTCTTTGCCCAAAGAGCGCTACGGCGATTCACTCAGTGGTCGTGGATCGAACACTAAACCTTCGAATCGGAAGGCGGGCACTCTACCACTGAGCTAATGGAAAACAACAAGCTGCCCGTCACTCGAAACATGAAACTAAAGTCACTGCAAAAAAAGGAAAAGAATTAATAGCGTTCATCACAAGACTTACTGACGGTTGACGCAGGCCGTGGTGAAGTCCCTGGCCCTGGTGAGAAGGGACGGGGCCACGAAGTATCCGACCCCACACGTGTACTTCGCCTCCAGTACCCCGGCCGGATTGACGTACGTGACGAAAGTCGAATGGGCGATCTGAAAAGCGTTACGTAATCGCGAACGTCATCAATGTCGTGACGGATCCGGCGCTGGAGATTTGCGTCGGAGCCGGGCGAACGTCTGCGCCGGGGGGTGAATAGGGCCCGAGGCGTAAGCAGGCCTGAATGAAAGCGTGTGAAAACTTGAATTGCAGAGCAGTTGCAAAAAACTTACAACTGCAGCAAGAAATGAGAGAATATCCGGTAGAGTTGATTTTATTGGCGCAAACATTAAACAATTCCATGCAAGTCAAAGTTACAGCGCTGGGACATCGAAAAAAAACTGTTAAACAGGTTGTCTCGTGGGCACCCCTTGCCAAGTGTCATAATTTTCTATCATGGTTTAAAGTTGATGGACGAATTGTTGGGGAATTAGTGTAGTGACAAGGTTTCATTTTTGGAAGAGGTTGCAGTCTTCTGCGTGATCAACACAGTCGCGTCGCACAATACAGCATCTGTGTAAACCAGTTGTTTCGATGAACGTTCAGAGCACGATCAGTTATGATCGAATGCCAAGCTCCATTGTGCAAATGTCGAAAGCATGCAATGCTACGACGTTTCAAAAAAACGACAGCAAGGCCTTGTTCAAATAACAACAAAGCGCCAACTAACATTTGGCAAGCCAGTACAAGGCGCTGGATCGCATTGCAGGGCCGAAGGATCAGGCACCCAAGAACCAACGGTTGTACATTCCGACCTGAAGCTGCCCAACTGGTCAGGCATCCAGAACCCCGGGCTGCATCGGTAGGTGAGTATGATTCTGCGAAGGATTCGAACAAAACTTGACACACAAGTTGTGGAAGTAAACAAGACGGTGATTTTAGGTTAAACTTCCTCCTTTCTGGTAAGAGCGTTTCTGTTTTGGTTTCGCGTGCTGAAAGTGCGATGGAAGTTGAACTGTGTCAAGACCCGTGATGTTTTCACTCGTGACATTCACTCGAAATGTTTCGCCACCAACTGTTCAACGCACAAAAAAACGACAAAACTATAACAGTTTCATCAAAATAATAAAAAACGAACACATATGATTAATCTAAAAAGTTCACAACAACCGAAACCAACCATTTCACAAAGCCATGATAAACCATCGCAGGCGACAGACACAGCAACTCCACTTCATCCGACACCCCTACTGTCAAGTCAAAACTTGAATCCATTCTCATCAAAGAAACACTCCATGTCCACGAACTAAGTAACAGGAAGCTGAGCTTTACCAACAGACACAAACAAGACAAAACAGCCAACCAATGGCCTCTATTTTCGAACGATGTAAAACGCATACGTGGTCGTTTAGTGAAAGATCAGGGTGTGAAGGAAACGCCGGCCTTTCCAGCAAAGCGTCGCACATACCCTGACTTGTAGTGCGTGCGGGGAGCGGTAGAATAAGTTCCGTTGCTGAATTCCTCGGTTCGGTAAGAGTTGGCAGGGATTGGGGGGTTGGGGCAGGTAACGGGGTGGCAAACGATCGTCGAGGGGTCGGGCGTCCAAGGCCCGCCGGACGAACAGGTCACGGTCTGCGAGGTCCTGTTTCCGGGCATCCAGTAATCTGTGAAGTTTTCAAAAAGACGTCATCGACGTCGACAACTGTGGACGAATTTTACCTTTTCCTGGCAAAATCGGAGGTGAAGTGGGAACTACTGTGCAGTCTAGTCGGCTACGCAATTTTGAACATTAATTTCCAAACTTTTTCGGAACTTTTCCTAGACTTGATTTTTCCGAATGACATACACAGGTCAAACAGAGGCATTACAATAGAGAACACGATGAAATGAAAAATTATCAATCTCATCAAAAGTATCAGAATCAAATATTATCAGAATGCATGTCAAAAGATCTCGTCTGGAAAATTATTTCTTTTTTCCATATTAAAAGACAAAAAAACATTTTCAGACTTCTCCCGGTTGGAAAATAACCAAACTTTTTTCCATACTTTTCCGGACTCCGCAGGAACCCTGAGTGATTCTCGGAGTACTTCACACAAACCATTGGTCAGAGCCCGAGAAAGAAACTTGTCAAGTTTAGAAAACGCCGTCAGTAGGGAAGCTTCGGCAACAACTTTACACTCGAAAAGGTTGATTGTTGAAAACTACATTTACTTACCTGGGTCACATACGTATGTGGCCACTTGGCCAGGAATGTAGGCCGCAGGGAGTTGGCGCCGGGCGTGGGTCACTGTCGGGGGTGCGTCACAGTTCATGCTCGAAGCCAGAACGCACTGATTGTCCTTCGGGAACCAAGACCCGTCCTGAGTGCATCGGACGCGCAGTGATTGTGACGTGAGGCTGAACGCCATGCCCTGTGTCCGATCAAGCGCAACCATGATAAATCAATCAAGCACAACTATGATAAATCAATCAAGCACAACCATGATAAATCAATCAAGCACAACAATGATAAATCAATCAACCACAACCATGACAAATCAATCAAGCACAACTACGATAAATCAAGCACAACCATGGTAAATCAATCAAGCACAACCAGAAATCATTCAAGCACAACTATGATGAATCAATAAAGCGCAACTATGATAAATCATTCAAGCACAACTATGATAAATCATTCAAGCGCAACTATGGTAAATCAATCAAGCACAACCGTGGTAAATCAATCAAGCACAACCATGAAAAATCAATCAAGCGCAATGATGATATATCATTCAAGCATAACCAGAAATCATTCAAGCACAACTATGATGAATCAATCAAGCGCAACTATGATAAATCAATCAAGTGCAACCATGATAAATCAATCAAGCACAACCATGTTAAATCTAATTAAGCTCAACTAAGATAAATCAATCAAGCGCAACCATAATAAACCATTCAAGCACAACCATGATAAATCAATCAAGCACAACCATGATAAATCAATCAAGCACAACCATGATTCATTCAAGCACAACCATAGCAAATCAATCAAGTACAACCATGATAAATCATTCAAGCACAGCTACGATGAATCATTCAAGCACAACTATGATAAACCAATCAAGTGCAACCATGATAAATCAATCAAGCACAACCATGATGAATCAAGCACAACTATGATAAATCATTCAAGCACAACTATGTTAAACCAATCAAGCGCAACCATGATAAACCATTCAAGCACAACCATGATAAATCATTCAAGCGCAACCATGATAAATCAATCAAGCACAACCATGATAAATCAATCAACCACAACTGTGACATTCCAATCAAGCACAACCATGATACTCCAGCGAAGCACAACCATGATACTCCAATCGAGTGCAACCACAATTCACACAAGCATGAAGTTCCAGTCAAGCACAAAGGTGTCGTGTATAAGAAACAATACAACAAAAACAAGCAAGTCAAATCAAATAAAATTTTGTAACTCTAAAAGACATTCACGTTGCGGCTGTTTCCAACAAATCATCGAAAAAAGTGATACCTTTCAATCGATGAATTTTTTCAAGGAAGTTTTGTTGACGGTAAAATCAGCTGTTTTTCGGAACGACTAAACTAAAAACTGATTTCATTTCAAATGATTGTTTTGTGGCTGTGATGTTTCTCGAGCGACTTGGCAAGACTTTGCAGTGTTAGTCTGTTCCATATTAAAAAGAAATGTTTTGCATGTCAAAAATATTGTGAGCGAAGATATTCAGGCCGATGATCGTTTACAAGGCATTTGGACACTGGAGGCAGCTTAAGAAGCATCGACGACCCGAATTTCATTAAATGCAGTAAGACGCGATTTACGAATGGGCAAGATGACTCGTTTAACAAACCAAAAGCAACACTGTGTGTCTGATTAACCAACATTTACGTGCTTTCATCAACACCCGTTGAATTAAAGACGATCATACCCACATTTCCCAGCTCCTCTGCGTCACTGCGCGTTAAAGCAACGCTGCCCCGCCTGCGTGGACATCTTCAGGCACCGAAACTCTCTTTGATACGTAGTAAAAAAAATAATAACATAATACAGTAAATATTTTTTCTGTCATTTCTTTTCTTCTTAGAGAGTATTTACAACGGATCGGCAGAAAGTTTCCGTTGTTTTTCAAACAGTTATTGAAACAAATATCAAAGTGCGAAAAAGCAGCGACTGTTGAAAAAGCAGCTCAACCTGCGAACAAGTGTAGATCGCTTCGTCATTCAGTTTGATTCCGGCCGAAGTGTCGACCACGGTGTTTGGGACGAAAGGGGGGGTCCCGCAGCTTCGACGCACGCACAAGTCAACTGGAAACGACGGGGGAGATTTTCAGCGGAAACAAAGCGGGGAGTGAAAAACATTAGAAACAGAAAAAAACGATAATTATTTCAATGCCAAACAATGAAGTAACGTAATATCTGATCCGGACAAAATACGTCTCCATGGTAAAGTTGTTGCGGGCAGTGTGAAACCTCAAATTGCTTTCTTTGTTTTTTTTTCACAGTAATTTCGGTTTCATCAGGACGCCACCAATTCTTAAAGATCTCAGAAAAGTCCGCACGTCGTCTCGTTCAATGCGAAGTTACCTCCACGACACTATCACGCGCGCGTTTCGCGCGAGACCTTTGTTCGCAAGCCATCTGGTGGCCCTATTCCCTCTCTCTCTTTCCAGGATAATATTGATGCCCTACTGCCAGACATTGAGCTCAGCAGTTTTAGACGCCTACAGTGTTTCCCATACCAAGCCAGAGGTGGCCGGAGTCCCATTTCAGACCCGACTCTGCTCCTGTTCTAAAGTTTTTGAATCCTGATCCGGCTCCGAAGTTTTTTTTCAAATTTGAGAATCCGACTCCCGTTCAAACTCCGAAAACCATCGATTCAACCGAAATCCAGCAATTTCTGCGCTTGGGCAAGGGCATTTATAAAGACCACACAGACTCCTACTACTGCCGAAAATAAAAAGTGACTCCGGGCGCGGTTTTCCACAAATTTTTTACTCCGGATCCTGGTTCGAAAAAACGGAGAATCGTGCCGGAGTCGGTTCCAGCACTCCGGATCCGTGGCCATCTCTGATACCAGCACAGCGCCCATTCAGATCCATTGCGCATTTTCATGGATGGCATGCGTGATGTGCGGAGCCTAACTTGGCCGAGCGGTCTGCTTCTTCACTAGGAATTGGTTATTTTCCATCCACAAGATTGCGGCCCTTGTCTTAAATGATATACGCAGTTGCAGGATGAGATTTTGTATTATCCCCATTCCTCAACTTGTAGCCAACGACGCCTTTTCTCCACTTTGCTCAGCTAGGTGAGAACTTCGCTCACAAAGACCGCTCGGTCTCTCTCCCGGTTCATCCGGGGTCATGTTAATGTCAACGAAAAGGATGGAGTTAGTGTCTTTCAGTGTTGCGTCACAATAACTGGATTACAAAGCGGCGTTGCATTGCATTTCCAGTGTTGCGTCACGATCGTTTGCGCAAGGAACACACATCCTTTAAAAGAATGAGGCAAAAATTTCGAGAAAAGCATCTGCCTCACGGCAAACGTTGAAGTTTTCCGATATCACTGATGTCAAACCACTCTGACATGTTTCCAGCCACAACTTTAGTACCTTTTGAAGAATCCTCAATACTACTGTACTTATATTGAAGCATACCTATAGTCTAGGAGCAATACGCTTTAACATGACAAAGCTTGGTGGTTACCATGACCACCATTTCCCATTAAAATATCACGACAAACTAAAGGAGCTACAGATTAAGCAACTGGGGATTCCCCAGAAGCAGCCAATGGCGCGACCGGGGTCACCCCTGTTCAATTACAGGGGTACCTCCCATCAAATTTAACATGCCCCGATTAAACAGTCTGCTTCTTACCTCCAAACGCGGGCTCCCACTCCCCCAGCTCGTTGCAGGTGACGCGCAGCGGTACGTCTTGACCGTTGAAGAGTTCGTACCCCGTGGGACAAGTGACGACAACGGAGGAGCCGTAACTGTGCGAGCCGGACAGGTCGGCGTGTATCGACGGGTTAGGCGCGCAGGTGACGTCATCGCAGGTTAACTGGAAACATAAAGGCAGAGGTCAATCAAGTGCAGTGACGTAGCCAGCCCAAAATTTTGGGGGGCGAAATGTTTTGACTTCAGGCGAGCAACAGTATTTTATTTGGGGACACAACCTCACAGAGCACAAAACGACAAGATATGCTAGAAATTTGAGGGGACCATGGTCTTCTTNCCCCCCCTGGCTACGCCAAAAATCAAGTGCATCAAAAACACGTATCGTTTTCGTCAAATTATTGCAACCAAGTAAACTGACGTTCAGTGGTGAAGGTTCCCATTCTCCTTTCGGCGAACACGTCACGCTCTTCCGTTGTGGGCCGGAAAACCACCAACCCTTCCGACATTTGTAGGTTACCTGGAAACGAATTCAGATGGCAGTCACAGTCAGATAACAGATCTGACAAAACGAAACTACAGCCCCTTTCAAGGGACTATGCATTTGTCGATAACTGTTAAAAAACACCCATCTGTCCATAAGAGGAACAACTATGTCCCTATAAGGCAATTCGTCGCACACGAGTATAGGCTTGTTACTCAGGAAATCCAAAACTGTTATATCGACATTATTTTAGCTGTTTGATTGTTGCGCCACAATTCCCGAATTATTTTTTACCTTTAAAGAAGGAAAAGTTGGGCCCACGAGCAAAAACTAAATACAACTAATTTTTTCGCGTTACTGTTTTTTTTCGGTTAAAATGATTCTTCATCCGAGCAGCTTCTACAGAAAAAATGTTGGATAAAGAAGCAAAGCATGAAGTTGCGTGAAAAGATCTGAGGAAAACACCATCAGATACAGTGTAAACTACACTTTGGAGAGGGACGGAGTGCAAATTTTAACCATTTTACATCTTGCGCTGTTTGCACGAGATTGTGCGTCAGACGCCAGGAAAGGCACAAACGCGATACAACTGACCACCGTGACACAAAAAACTTGGTAAAAATTTAAACATGCACAGCTTTGTTTATTTCTTTATGGACGAAGTACAGGCCCGCGTTCTGTGTTCCACGCTACAAAAAAAGCATGAGTACAAAAAGAACTTAGTGATAAAAATTACCACTGAAATAAACCACGCAAAACACAAAACCTAGAAGTTTTATTAAGCACCGTAAACCTTATCTAGTACGATGAGACATGAATAGCAAGCAGCCGTTCGCATCTCACAGTACTGATGACGGCAACAGTGTTTGCCAAAACTTCTGCGTTGTGACTTTTAAGTCGTTTCTCTCGGACGTTACTTGTGTCATTAAATGTTCAGTGTAAGACCCCGGGAACCTTGCTTCCCGTAAGCAATTTTTCTGTAGAGAATGTGAGGCTGATGATCCTTTGATGCACGGAGTTTGTGTGGCGTCGAAAAAAAGCGAAAAGCCGAATATGGGTTGAGGAACGCTGTTACCGGTTACCCCCACAGCTCGTAAAACAAGGCTGGTGCCATAAACTTCAGCACCTTTGTCTACGTGTAACAACAAGGACAACTAACCCTGACGCCTGCAAGATGAGCTCCATTTTCGTCGTTGTCTACGGCCACGATGTCCGCATTGCGAACTGTGTGCAGGCCAGAGCAGCTCACCGGGACGCAGGGCCGGATCTGGCCAGTGGTCCTGGTCCACTTCCCATCAATCTGGCACAAGGTGCGTTGCTGCGAGGAACAGAATCTATGCAGAATTTGCAGCGCGGCAAGAACTTCAACAATTACCCGAAAAAATTGCACTTTCGCGCATGGGCGTCGGGAGGTGGGGGCAGGGGCGGCCAAGTCTCCTCTTGATTTTGAAATTTGCTTCTTTTGCTNCAANCTTTTTTTGGTACATGTTTTTTCTCTCTTGGTTTGGTATTGGTAAAATGAAATTTCACCACTGTTGACGTCCTCTTGCAAAAACCGTTTTGGTCACCCCCACCTCCCGGAAAAATTCACTATCGGCTCGCCCGGGAAAAAAAATCCTTCCGACGCCCGTGCTTTCGCGGTTTCGTCATCCGCCGATACCCACAACGAACAGCGCGCTTACCTGAACCAAGCCCGGGGAGAACCAGTACCCCGGCAGGCAAGTGTATTCCACTTGTTCGCG
>JGI24159J19872_10012331_pt1 | contig 11151 bp, 6 predicted proteins | sample Ectturendosymbi4_FD_19872 | JGI IMG/M metagenome (IMG submission 19872)
TGGACTGCCAGTGTCAAGCGAAGTTCATGACTTCACGCCATGTCGCATGCCGTATGCGCAACAGACGAACGGAGTGATTATGATGGTTGATGTATTTTTTCCGCAGACACGAGGTACTGTACATAGTGCAAACCAGGGATGCCAGGTTGGCCCTTTTGGGGCCAGATTTCAGAAATTTGGTCCCAAATAACACTTGTTGGCCCCAAAATTTTTGTTTGGCCCTTTTTGGCTCGTTTTTGGCCCTTTTGCAGGATAGACTGGCCCCTTGCAAAAATTAGATTTGAGCAAACTGGGTCCTGTCTGATAAACCATATTTTTTCACTTTTTTGACTGCTGTCAATTCATTGCAGATTTTCACCAAATTCCTATATTTTGTAGGTTGTTGATTACAAAATTTTGTTAGGATCCTTTTGAATTTCTGAGTTAACATAAAAGTAAGTTCATCAGAAAACCTCTTGTTACTTGCTGCAGTTGTAGAGGGAGTCGTGAGAACTGTTACGTCACCTAACTTAACTTACTGTTGTTATTCAGGTGGTGCACATGTATGTTGGTTTTGTTCAGATTGTTGTTGATCGCATTAGCACTTATCGAGGATGGTGAATTTACCTCAGTATATGGCTACACATGGATTGGAAATTAAGTGTTCTTTTATGATCATTCGTCACGTACTTGTTTTGTTGTTGCGCTACAATTGTGATTGAAGAGCAGTGCCATTTAAGGTTGTCTGTAAAAGACGGAGCTCTGTAAATAGCTGAGCTTGGTTGCGGAGGTTTGATGACGTAACCGGAGTGGAAAAAAGTTGCGTCGCACAATCAAAAAAAGGAAAAATAGTTAAGGAAAAATGTTGTAGCATAACACTGCAACTTAATATGCATTCTCCCAAACATGGAATACATGATGGAAGTTTGCGATGTTTAAAAATTTTATACATTCACAACTGTTGAAACTCATTTTTTTGTCCCCGAACCGTTGTGAAACTCAGATAACCAAAAATAATAAAACTTCAAAATAGACTTTTTTTACCATAGTGTAACATCATCTTTTGCAGTAAAAGTGTTTTTGCCACTGTTTACTTCTCATTGCTCAACGAAAAATATCAGTTTTAACGACTCCAGTTACGTCATCAAGTCTCCGCAACCAAGCTTCGCTATTTACGGAGCTGCGCCTTTTACAGGTAACCCCATTTAATAAATTGCTTATTATTATGGGTTCATATGACTTTGTAACTGCTGATAAATTTGGAAAAAAGAGTTGGCCCTTTTTTGGCCCTTTCTCGTAGAATTCGGCTCCTTTTTGGCTCTTCTGGAGTAGACTTGACCCCTTGGCAAAAAGTAGATCTGACAACCCTGGTGCAAATACACACTTTCTGTACAACGCAAGATGATAAAACCATACAGAACAGAACATTTTTTAATGGTATTGGAGACTGATTAACAGGATTACAGACATTTTACAGAACATTTTTGCCGCAGCGTTTGAGGCCCGAACCACAAGGTTGCAGACACAATCTTAACACTATTGTTCTCTAACCCATAACACTTTTGGTATAACACTACTGTGGATATGATATTCTACATATCAAATACACTGAGAAAACTGTATGAATGATTAGGGCTTGGGGTTAGCAGGGTTTGGGTTTGGGGTAGAAAAAGGAAAATAATTGAGGTCTTAGACTAACTCCAATATTTTTCAGTGGTTATAGTTATTCTCGTACTGTAGCTTAAGCTTGTTGTGGGTATCTGACATCCAACCAAAAAGTTTTAATTTACACAACCCACATAAAAAAAGCAATTGCCAAACTTTGTTCCTTTGCTCTAAGAAGCAAAATAACAGGCAAACAATGAATAATAAGTCAGAAATTTTGGAGGTCAGAAATTTTACTTGACACTGGATTCCACCTTGCACACTACTGTATGTGACGATGAGTAAATGCAGTGATGAAAGCTGGTGGGCTGTTTCAGTGTTTTGCTCCTCTTTAAGTGTTGAAGTATGTCTATCAGTTAACACCCACTCTGTAATGTGGTATGACTATGAGTAACCATTTATGTGCACTGTACTTTGTTGTGTTACTCAGTAAATATCTTTGATGGAACATGAGTCTGACACTCACTTAAACATGCAAATAAATAAAATATGTGAAAGTAGTCATGCTAAACATTTTAAAAAACTAATGTTTTCACTGTTATTTGAATGCCAATTACAGTGACTGAAACTTGCTCCTGGTGAAGAGTTTTGTGTAGAAGTTGAACATAAATTCATGCAGACCTAATTTTAAGTTTAAAAAATTTTTATTTTTTTTATGAAACATCATCCATGTGTCTGAGCCTAACATAAAATGAAGAATGAAATGTGCTTTGCTTATTGTAGCTATTAATTAAAGCAAATACATGCCGTAAAAAGATGTTTGAATGGCTTTAGTGACAAACATGTGGTAATTTGTCTTATTGATAATAATCTGTGTACAGTTTTGTAGTGATGATGTTAAATGCTTGCCTTCTGTTTTGATTGTCTACTGTGTGGGAGTTTTAGCTAATGTCAATCTTAATTGACATTTTGTTTTCTGGATTTGGTTAATTGCAGCAAGTGTATATTTATGTTTTCATTCATTAAATTTTTGTTTTCGTTATTGTTGTTGCTTTATGCTTGTGCATCATTTCCCAACACTCTTCTCTAGTTTATGTAGACAAAAGTTTTAAACATTTATTATAACGCTTAGCAGAAAGCCAGAACATAGTAAAGCAAACAGTGACATAGCAAAAGATTAGTAGAGGACTATGTTTTTGTTTTTCGCTACGTTATCTTAGCAGTATCTTAAGTGCGTACTGAACCATTCTCACATCTTTGGTTTGCGTGCCAATTGATTTAGTTTGTGTTTTATATAACAAGGTAACCAGTTTGTATTTGTTCAAAATCTTGTGTGCCTTCTCTATATGGTTAATCTCCAATAAAAATAGCTACTCTATTGTATGTTTGCAAATGCTGATAGTTGTCTACAGTGTTTTTTAAAGGCATTTTGAGAGACCAAAATAGTCTCTCCAAAATTTTTCAATGGTTTCTCAAAATCAGTAGAAAATCACTTTATTACTACCATCAAAATATATTAACCTTGCTTTACGACTATCTCAGCATTCAAATAAAATGGTTACGGTCTTAAACTATCTTTATGGTCAACAAGATCAAACTTGGTTATCTAGATATTACATATCTAACAAAGACTACTGACTTGAAGCAAAGGATTTCTGATGCCAGTTCCACCATTAACGACGCTATGCTACAGCAAGCATACCAAAAATCATTCATGTGTGCTTTGTACAAGCAATGGCACCCATGTACAAAAAGGTATTAAATGAGGCAAAAATGGTGCTAATATAGAGGTGCGTGAAATGAAACAAAAAGCAATATTGAATTCAATAGTCTCCACAAAGGTGATGGAATTGAATCAATCCACAAACTTTTTAATAGGAAATCTCTATCATGCAGTGGCACATCTAGCCTGGAAAAAAGGGTCTGTCACGAAAGGGCAGCTTTTGATATCACTTTTCAGCATAAAACCACACTTTCTCTTAACACTTTGGCGTCCGGCCACTTTCGGGGATTTTTGAGAAAAAAACATCGAAACGCACATGGCTTTGCGTGGGAATTTCTCTGGCCTGGTAAGCGCTACCGATCTGGTCAAAAGCGCAAAAGACGTGGCAAGTCTTGTAGCTTGCACGCGAAAAAAATTTTTTGGCTGGGGTATGCGGATTTTTTGTGAGTGATGTCATAAGTGGGGGACTTTTAGGCCACCTTGGCCCACTTCAATTGGCCCTGGGCGCCAACTGTTAGATGGTAGTATTTCGCTGAATTTTTTTTTGGAAACTAGGCTACAATCCGAGTCTTGTGATACTGTGAATGACCTGCTAGGGTTTCAGGTTCAAAAGTTATGATCTAAAATAATAAAAATATTTGACTAATTAGATAATTAATTAATTTGTTTATTTTAGATCATAACTTTTGAACCAGAAATGTTAGAAAGTCGATCAAAGGCTAAAAAAACTCGGACTCGAGCCTAGTTTCCAATGAAAACTTTAGCAAAATACTGTGGCCTAGCAGTTGGGCCTTAGGCCAGGTAACATAAGCCAAAATGGCCCCAAAAGTACTTTGCGTATGACGTCACTCACAAAAAATCTGCAACCCCAACCAAAAATTTTTTTTTGAGTGCAGCCTAGAAGACTGGCCGATCCGTTTGAGCCGTTGAACAGGTCTCTAGTGCAATCAGCGGAGGAGCTGCAGCATTGGTAAGGCAACTGAAAACTGCTGGTTTTAGGCTGAAATCTAGGACCTAGATTTTTAGGTATTAATATTCTAGGTATTAATATATCGTATGTTGGTTCTCAAAGTGTTAAGATTAGAAATTGACCGATGAATTTTGTAATGTTGCGAAAGTATTGTATCGGCAAATTTCTGCCGATATACAGTATATTGGCAATATTTGCTCACTAAAGCCGCTACACTTGTTTTCTGCACGAAGTGTTCCGAAACTCGAGTTGCTACCTCGTCTATGATTAATTAACGCAAATTCTCTGTACTGCTCCTTACGATGTGCAGGCCTCCGAGTGCATCAAGTAGTGCGCAATATTCAGACCATTCCAGTTAAGAATTGTCCCTGTCCCAATAATCCGGTCTATGAAAATTTCCTCCCAGGTTTTACGCGGTAAGCAGATGGCTGCCTGTGAACAAGGCTGTGGTTTTTGACTGTTTTAGTGACCCAGGATTGCACAGAATTCCATGTTATATACTTCTTCATCGCACTGAAGTGTTGTCTTTCAACTGTGGTTTGAGTGTTGCAAAATATTGGCATTGGTTTATCAGCAATGAAAAATAACAACATCAGTGTTGGCCCAAAAAACCTTATCGATCGAGCTCTATCTGAAACCCAATCAAACTTGGCTAGTAGCCTTGCGCAACCAACTATTTAGAATAGATAGTGGTATTGATCTCATTGTCAAAACACACAAGGAAAGATTTCCAAATTATCATTGCTTTTGGTCACAGCACATTTATTACATCATGATTGATGTTTGTTCCTACAAACATTGTGCTGAAAAGATACTTAGCTTGTTGAAATTCAACAGATGTCAGCCATACAGCAAAGAGAGCTGTTTATACATGTACATACAATTATAATATCGAAGCTGACAATATCAGCTGTGCAACTATGTCTGGGGAGCGCTGTCTATCAAAGATGGTGGTGTTATAAATATGCTTGCGAAAACGCTGCGGAGAAAAGCTATTGAGTTGCAATTGCTGCGATGATTTTACATCGTGATGAAAAAGTGACTTACTCAATCAATATAGGACTTTTTGTGCAGAAAACAACATTGTCAACTGCTAAATTCTGAAAAGGCCATTTTCGAAATATAACGGTTGACTGATATTTTTTGCAGATAATGTGACCACAATTTCTTAGGCTAGCTGTCGCACCTTTCATTATGAGAAATTCCTCGTAAAAGTATAGCTTCAGTGGAAATGAACCCGCATGGCTTGGCTGGATGCTGAGGAAGGCCGAAACGTATTTGATTCAGTGGTAACCTAGTAGGTGTAAACAGCAGATAAAATTTAGGCCGAAACTGCAAAAGAAAACGATCGCGATTGGGCACTGTGTCCTCTTGCCATGAAATGAAATTTCACAAAACAGCTCTGCGTGTGTGTGGCAGTGTACGGGCTTCTGATAGTTTTGTTTGCATTGGAGTTGGCACTGCCAGAGGAGGAAATTCTGAAACGCTTGCGTTCGACGCAATATAAATTTAAAGTGTTCAATAAGTCTAGGCATTCTCAGTCCTGAAATCATATTCAAACAATATCTACTGATTCTATTTGAGTTAAGATAGAAAATGCGTACTTGACACAAAATCAATCTCCTGAGGAAAATGCTTTGTGTTTGTGAAAAGATTCAGCTGTTTTGCCCTTGTGTTACTTTGTCACTTAAATGCAGATGTGCAGTATGAAAGAAACCTTGCTAAGTTATGAAAGCACAGCATGGAAGGAAGATTCCCTGAATGCGCTAAATGCGCTAAAATGCGCAACGTCTAATAATATTATGTTAATTTCCACATATACAAGAGTTTGTACATTCCCGGGGTATCCACAGGGTATTGAAAGCATTGAAAAGAATTAAATTTCAAAATCAGTTGTGAAGACCTTGAAAAAGTATTGAATTTGTCCAAAATGTACATTAAGTATTGAAAAAGTATGGAAATTCTAAATTGAAAAGAAATCAGAAGTATCTGAGCAGAATTTTACTGAAGGCAAAGTAGTTCATTATTTATGCAGTGTTGTGCAATGTGTAAAATTGAGTTTCATGATCAAGAATTGGAGAAATAAAGAGAAAGAGTGGTATTTAACCTCTTTAATTTAGTACTGAAAAGGTATTGAAAATGTATGGAAAAGGATTTTAAAAAATGTGTTGGAATCCTGATTCCCTTTTGCTAAAAAATTTTAATTGCAAGGGGATGTTCTATAGATACCCTGTACATGAAAGTAACTAAGTAACTTAACATTTGATTTAGATGTGCAGCTTGCTTCAAAGCCAGAATATCAATACCTAACAGTGTTTTGTGTTTTGAATGCTGATGAACATGTTGTTGTGTGAAACCATGACTGTATATGGACACACCCCAACCTGGTTGTTGCCACAAATCTGAGAAAGATATTAACTACTGTTTGCATGTCCAATGCCTCTTTCCTTGCAACTTGCTGCATTTAATATTTTTTGATGACTGTTTTATAAAATTTCCTACTGAAACTATTCTGTACAAGTAAAACTAAACAAAATTTTGTCAGACACGGTCTGTATTAAATTGCGTCTATGTCTTGATGAAATGCCGTCTACGCCTTGATGAAATGCCTTAAGGTTACCAACTGATTTAATTTTATGACACACACAATCTATATTTTCAGTCAGTATTTGTATTATTATTGAGTAGTTAAACTGTCACTGCTGTTTCATCTTGTAAATATATAGGCTAATAAATGACAGTGACGTGAGATTTGCTTGTATAAGCTTGTCATGGTTTGCTTATTGTGTGGTACCTTTCTGGTGTTTTTCGTAGTGACACTAGCTCGTAAGACATCTGAGAAGCAGTCCAAGTTTAATCTTTGCAATAAAAGATATTTGCCCAATTCTGCTTATACAGTTTCTTAATGGCCTATTTTTACAAACGATTTGGAAAGATCGTTACCCATGCCATGAAATTGTGTCTCTGTAAATAGAATTATTAAAAATGTGCACTATGCAGAACTATGTGATTTTTGTGTTCCTCTGAACCCACCTTCAAATCAGTTTGACTTTGTGGTAGTTCCCACCCATTATTTGCAATGGAATCCCATTATATGATATGTGTAATATATATCTAGAGCAGGGGTGATGAACCTATTTGCTATCGCAGACCACTTTGTCAGTTACCGCTGAGTAATCGGGCCGCACAACTTTTTTGTCATAGTATGAAACCTGTTAAAAACGAAAAAAATTGTTTGTCAACAGAAACAAACAACAAACGAACGTAATAAAAACCCTGAATGTTTGAATGCTTCGTGGGCTGCACAAAATTCGGGCTGCATGTTCGTCACCTCTGATCTAGAGAGATATATGTCTAGTAAGCAAGTTTCATGACTTGCACAGAGTGTTTTTTTGTCAACAGTTGTTACATAACATAGCAATGAAGGAAAAAGCTGAAAAGTTTCTGAAGTTGATAGCCAGACGACTTGCTGGTAAGTTGAGCTTGTGGTTTGTCTGTGTGAGGAAGGTCTGGTTTGTAGCAATATTTCTTGTGTGTAAGTGTTCTTAGTATTGTATTTTAAACAATACTGTGATGCTCATTATATTCAACTCAGATCCAAAATGGCAAAAGTATATATCTTGATGAATTTTTGCATCATATTTCTGTTACTTTTACTGGTAAAGCAGTGGATATCAAGATTGAAGGAATGGTAACTGCTCAAATTGATGCAATTGTTGTCATGATGTCTATATTGCAAAAAACAGTTGAAGCTATAAAAGACACTTCAACTAAACAGTTGTTTGAGGCTGGATGTATCCTTACACATTGGAAAAATTCCTTCAAGTGGTTATGGGAAATAATTTTGTATTTAATAGTTATTATCTATGGAGATTGTTGTCTGTAAATCAGTGAAAGATATTTGGAGGGTATTTCCTTGAATGAATTAAGACGCAGACATTTCAAAATTGTGACTGAAACTGACATTTGCTTTTGTCTCTTTTGGAGGCATCATGTGTGCTTGTGTTGCAACAATAAGTTTTCACCAGCTCATCAAAATACTCTCAGGACACAACGAGGATCATTGTTTTTGTGATATGTTACTGCTGTTCTGTTCTGTCCTGTCCTGTCCAGCTCTACTAGATCCAATATAATGCGCAGAAACATGTCCATAAATCTTAGTCGATTAAGCTGTGCTAGAGCGATCAGTTGACAAGTTAGCATTTACTTGCTGGTCCCAGGTCTGTTGCCCATTCAGGGGTACCCTTTCAAAAATGTTTTATGTTTGCTTACCTAAACAAAAGCAGATTAGCTTCGGCTTTACAGCTTTTATAGTAAGATTTGTCTCCTAGATACATATGATGTAAAGTTTGGTGATGGTTTAGAACAGTGATTGGCAAGCTTACTATATTTGAAAGAAACATTTCTGGTGTGCTGTTAGAACCTTCTGTGGTATTTGTTGCTCTTGGCACACCCTGCAAAGTTGGTTTGTTATAAACACTTTTCTTTCGATTTAATCTCGCAGTGAACAACTTAAAAGATGGTCTCTGTTCAGGTTTCTGGCGAATTTACCATTAACGCAGTAAGTTATTCTAATCTTCAACCTGCTGCAAGGCACTTCAGGCCATTCTCATTGCTTTTCAATGTACATGAGTTTTTCTTCAGAGCAGGGCCGCCCTTACCTATGGTCTCGGGAATTATTTTGTTGTGCACACAAGTATTTTTGTGGAACCCTGAAGAGCCATTGTTTTTGCTCCCTTTTACAATCCTGATTGGTCACAACCAGGGGTGGGGGGCAAAGTGATTCCAACTTGCTGTTTCACCTAACATATCGAAATGTTTTGGGCTTGCAAAATGTTTTTGAAAACCCAGGGGACAATTGCCCAGTTGCCCCCCCCCCTTAGTTGTAGGCCTGCTATCAGACCATGGTTTGTCTGTCGTTTTATGAGCGTGTTTCACAAAATTTTAAATCCTTTTTCAACGTCTTGCAAACAGAACAGCCTGCATATTTTCGAGTGACTTTTATTTCCAGATTATCATCTTGACAAAACAGAGCTGAAGAAGTATTTCGATGAAGGCATTGCATCTTTGCCAGAGAAGCGGACTGGCTTGAAAAAATTTCTGCTGACTCATCGCATGACACAATTTCAAACTTTTGCTAGGTCATTGCTCAGCAATAGCAAGTTTGTTGCTTTGAAATAATAGCCTGGGTAGAGTGCTGCGTTTTTCCAAAAGTTTTTGCAGAGGCTGCGCTTGTTAGAAGCAGACTAAGACGTTCTTTACGGGTTGAAATGTTTGTAATACTTCAAGTGCAGTGTATTCTTTCAAAATGTGCAAAAACGGTTCTTTCATGAACCTGTAGATGATTGTCATTTTGTTTCCCAAACAGAGGTTCAGTTTCATCATCGCTTGTCAATGCCTGAATATCCTCCGTTATTGTAACTGCTTTAAGTTCAGATTGCTGTTGTTTAATATGCGCGTCATCTGTTCGTTGAGTGTAGCCCCACTGCTGCGCAAAGAACGATGCATATTAAAATGTGTGGGGGGGATGGTGATTCGTTCTTCATCCCAACTTAACTCCGTTTCGCGTGGCCACCAACAAACCTGAACATCCTCGGTATTTTCCGAACTGGGAAACCATCAATGCCTGGACGATGTGCTTTGAATCTTTGAAAACAAAGGTTTGCAGAAAACGCGAATTGATGACCCTCAATAGCTTATTATTAGCCAGACTTAAAGACGAGATGATTTATCAAATTTGTAGACTGAGTGAAACTAGTCCATGGTTGACTCTATGCATTTTGAGCTACAGAACGTTTGTGTCTACGCTGCATTTGTGACTAAGTTTGCAGTTGACTGTTGCACTGTAACCCAACGTATACGACTCACGGCGTGGACTTGTTACTAGGTTTTACCAAGATGCGCAAAAAGTTCCGTCTCTCAACGATCAGGTCAACAACGTACCTGACCGTTCGTTGGTGGCAAAGCTGCTGCGTTGCGCAAACGACCGACAACAAACAAAAGTGAGTGCTGATATGAAAATATTTGTTTTCTAACACCTAGCGACGCGGACTTCTCGTAACCACAGTGTCGCCGAAAAAAGGAATTGTTCGAACAGTTTACCGGGGCACGCGGAAATTTGGGACCAGGACCGTGAAAACAATTTCAAGAAACGAGACCAAAATTCGCGAAGTTATTCTGCGATACTCGAATGCGATTCCACTATAGTTTGCAACCCCCCTTTTTCTGGCGTCACAACGCACCTCCGCCGCGAAACAATCCGCTTTCTATGCTGAGCGAAACGTTCAATTTGCGAGACCTGCGAAACAAACTTTGGACGCTCAGACAAACTCCAAGCTGTATTCGGGGTTGTGAAATGAAGGACAGGAATTCCGGATCCAACACTGTTTGCGAATGCTGTTGAAGCGATATTATTGTTTGTTTGGTTTGAAACTCAAACTGCAATCTTGTTGTTTTATTCTTGTCTCGCTTCCTAACTGAAGCTTCGGTAACGTTAGACATATTCTGAAAGATGCTTACGATCAGTTTTGGATTTACAGGAAATTGTTGATTCCAGTTTTGATGAAGATCTGGAAAGTCTGAATGTTGAAGATCACGTTTCCCGGTTTTGTCAAGCTTTCATTGCTCACCACCCACTCAGGCATGTTCTGGCGTACGCCCTGTACCGGTAAGTCGTTTATTCCCAATGAAATCGCTGCCTTTCCCTGGATTTAATTTAATGCGAGGTTGATCAGTGTACTCTTTGGTCTTAGCTATTTTTGTTGATGTTGTAGGGCAGGCCTGCACAACTCAGAAAGCTCGAAGGGCCAAATTGATCAACATAAACTCGCCGCGGGCCGCAAAAGTCTATTTCGTCATAGTGTGGAAGAAATTC
>JGI24159J19872_10012332_pt1 | contig 11150 bp, 7 predicted proteins | sample Ectturendosymbi4_FD_19872 | JGI IMG/M metagenome (IMG submission 19872)
AACGTTTACGTATTGTGTTGCTGTTTGTTTTATATTTTTTTTTTATCATACTTTCGATTTTAGTGCAAAGAAAAATTTTGGCACTTTGAAAACCCCCCCATGAAAATTTTCTGCGTACGCCACTGTCCTTGCTTCAGTTGAGAATTCGTTAATGTCTGTCACCAAAAAAGTACTTCCAAGAAACACGAGCAACTGTTTATGAAAAGTGTGAAATCGTACCGCAAAAAGTTGGTAATCAACTTTTCCATTAGTTGAACATATCTGGTATCTGCTTTGCATTTGTTTTGCTCAAAAAGTCTCGGAAAATGATTATGATCGCTTTGAATGTCATGTTTGAAAAATTCTACCATTTTTTGAAAAGCCTGAATTGCAGTGATCAAACAAAAATGGTGTGTTTTTCTCCTTGCAATTGTACATTCTAGTCGTTGAGGTGCGACATTATGTCAGCCAAAAATCCAGCAGTCTACATTTTTTATCATTTTGTAAAAGCTGAAAATGCCTTAGCCTTCACATTTTGTTGACTTACGAGAAAAAACCATAATTACTACCTACTGGACCAAAAACTCCGCAAAACTCGTCCCTTATTCAACCATCTTACATTGTTGTGCACAAAGAAATTTGTATAATTTGCATTATTTTCAGCACAAAAATGCTTCATCGCCATATCTTAGCTTTGGTTCTACTGTTTTCACCAGGATTGACATTGTAATGACAAACGATTGTTAAAAATTATGACGAAACAACAATTTTGAACCAGATAACAAGGGCAACTCATGTGTGCGCTGCAATATAGCAAAACAAGAGAATGATCGAAAATTCACATATAGAATTTGCGAAAAGTGTGGTTAAATGCGCTAAATTCTGGGATGAAAACCTCTGTGTATAGAATATTCCATTGTCAGACTGGCGAGGTCACCATCCTACTGTCCGGATTCGGACCGCGGCCCGCCTTTTGAGTAGCCCTGGCTTAAACCATCAGCATCAATGAAATTGGGCCCTTGGTATGATTCACAAAGGAAGATCACACACCGTTTTTCCAATATCCGTGACACTTTAAACATGTAAAATTCATGCCTAAAATTTGTTGCGTGTTGCTTTCAGAATGTGACCGTAACACTTGAGCCTGCTACAGAGTCTACATACTTTCTTACACTGTTCGCGCATGTCTATCCGCATCCAGCAATCACGCAGCGCAGTTGCAGCTTCAAATAAACTAGCTATGTTGTGAATACGTAAAGAACAGAATTAAGCAAAAATGCAAATAGCAAAAATGCCTCATTTTTTCTAGCAGCTTAAGCTACACTAAAAATACACGAAACAACAAAGGAAAAAACATGCTTCTGCTGTTAGAAAGTCGCTACTACAAGATGGTGGACAAATACTGCGTATCACCCACGAACGACATTACCTCTGACTCTCTTGAGTCATACAGTAAAGACAGATTACGATCCTTTCCTGCAAAGAGGTGGACTCCTCTGGGACGGAAGCAGCAGCCAATTCATAATTTAAGTTCAGTTTAATGACACTACATCACTGCGACTTCTATCGTTTCCAGATGCAACGAATATCTCACGCCATGAGCATGGGGATCGGAAGAATTTTTTCCAGGGAGGGGGCAGTAGGGGAATTTTTTCCAGGGGGGAGAGTAGGGGAAGCCAGCACGGGAGTAGATCACACGAGTGCAAGCCCTGACGACACAAATAAATTTGGCGCGAATGGCTCCTGCTCAGCTCGTGGTTTTCATTGAGAAACAGGCAGGAGAATGTATGACGCCTTCTCCGCCAGAGGAACAAAATTGGAGTCAGAAGGGACCTGCACCATGTGCACTTGTGGTGAAAGGTCAAAGTATTTTATTGAGGACATGATGAACCTTGTGCTTTTCCTTTCCTAACTGAAGTTTCCAGAACTCTGGCTTGAGCCAAAAAACGCTTGTTCCTTGTTGTGCATGCACTTGTGGTAAAAGGCCAAAGCATTTTATTGAGGACATGGACTTTGAGATCAGACAACACAGTGGAACCTGTCCACCATCAAAACAGAGCAAAACGAGGTTCACGTGCCAACTGCCAACGATGGGGAGCACTTGTCTGCACTGATCACTTTCAAGTTTTCCGCAAAGATTACTCACACCCCTGGAATACTAACCCCGGGTGATTTCCACCCAGACACAAGTGGTGGCTACGTGGTCCCTAGGTGAAAATCACCCGACGTTATGGTTGATTGTGAGTTCGGGTGAAAATCACCCCACGTTATGGTTAGAGTGAGTTTTTGGTCTCCCTATTAATACCTTGACATTGTACAAATTGACAAAACGCCACTAATTTATAGTTTTCATATTTCAATTTGGGGGGATTGGTGCATCGTTTGGGTGGACATAGCCCACCAAACACCCCTTGTGACTACGGGACTGGCCGTATGTAGGACATAAAAGTCATTAGCAGTGCCGGGATTAATCTGATTGCCCAACAATTGTCGTAAAACATTTGCCCATTTTTGGCAAGGTTGATTAATGTGGCTGAAAACTGCAATGAAAATAGAAAAATTTCATGTCTCAACCTAATTTACTTTTATTGCAGATAGAACCACGAGCATGAAGTGAGGTTCTGTTTAAACCTTAAACCGACCACCAATGACGTCTACTGGCGGAATTTTCGGATTTTTCTTTACTATTTCGTTCATTTGTTAAGAGTACTTCCCACATTTTTGTTTGGAAAATTGCTTTTGTTCTTCATCATATAAAAAGTTTTCCAAAATCAACACGTTGCTTTTTTCTGATGGGATGAGCTTGAGAAGACTTGCTAAGTTGTACAAAAACCCGCGCGCGTCTAAACCTGTCAAGTAGTCCAGTATCAGCGAATAAACAAACTCTGCCCATTTTTGGCAAGGACAACAACGGTGTTTGTGTTTAGAGATTACCTGAGAAGGGTTAACAATTATCGGGAATTACTATTCTGCAAAATTGCTGATTGAACCACTCAACTAATGTTTTAAATTGAGGGCACAGTTTTTAAAATAACCTCAACGTTTTTTAATATACAGTAAACTTATCTTTGTACCAAGTGCTGGATTTGTTAAAAACCTTGCACATTGGGGCTATGCACATACAGCAATACCCAAGTTTCTGACAGCGAGCACTTTGCAAAGCTATAGGTTAATGTCAGCAGCGCACGACATTAAATTTGCTTAAAAAGGGTCAAAAATTGTTGTAAGAATTCTCAACTTTGTGAACTTTGTGATAGCAGTCCATGTTTCAAATACGACATTAGAAAGGCAATGTTGCGCCATCACTGTTAGTTGAAGCCATTTCCGTCTTCCAACAACTAAAGGCCGTCAGAAGTTTTTTAAGCTACTTAAAGCTTGCTTGTGCCTCTACCTAGGACTTCAACATAGCGCAAACTTTGATTTTACCTTCCACGTTGTGAAACCGCATTGGATGCTGCTTTTCTGCGCATACCGCACATGCGCAAGACTGGTTGATTGGCTGTGAAGACACACGTCAAAAGAAGTAGGCTCATGGTTGGTTGATCAACGGAAACAACTTTTGACGCAGGTCATGGGACTGGCTCATGTGATGTGCAAAGCATTGCATAAGTTTCATTACGCGCAATCAAAAGCAGTGCGTGAGTTTATGGCACAGCATTGTTCAAATATTTTTCTAACGGCGTAAATATTTAAATTTTCTTGCTTTGAAAGCAGTCAAAATGAAAATATACTGCCTTTGCTTATGTAAGCCAAATTCATGCAAAGGAAACGGAATTAAAACCGGGTACTTCCCCAAGGGATTGGGGTTAGTTTGGTGTAGAATGTAGGCCTGACAGCAGCTCATGCTGCTTTTCGGTACTTATATGTTGAACCAGAACTACATGCCTAAGCGATATTTTTTCAAAAAATTGTGTTTGAGACGTGTTGGGAAAAAATATATAATTTATGAATGTAAAAAGTGAAAAATCGATTTCAGAAGGTTCTATTCTAAGAATAAACAAGCCGCACAGTTTTACAGCAGAACAACTGACCGGGGTAGATGTAAAAACACCACCTGTTAATCCTTGAAAGAAGTAACTGCGGAGACATATAATTCATAAAAATCAGTTCTAGATATACACAAATAGTTCAGTTCAATTTAGTTCGCATCTTGAAGGATAGAATATGAGGTCAGGAAGAAGGGGCAGAAAGTGACAGCATCAGCGTCATTTGGTCATTGCCACTGCTAGACTTGTCTCTATCAGGTCAGGCATTTTTGCGTTCAAATAATAAAAGTAATTAAATAAGGAAACTTGAATTAGAAAACTCCATCGCATTCGCAAGATTTACTGCCACGTACTTCTCATGAGTGACGGGATTGTATTCAATCACCAGCGAAGATTTGCTGGCTGCTTACATATTTTGTTTTATTCTTCTGCATGGTGCTCGTATCTTTTTCTGTGTAAGTGTAAAGGCAGCCCTTCCTTTGATCTTAGCTTTGTGGTTGATAATTTACAGAGTCCAGTGAAATGTTGTAATTTGAAAGCACGATGTAACCACGTCACAAAACCTTCGCTTGGTGATTGTTATTAATAGGAAGAACTCTAGCAGACTGAAGAAAAAATTAACGAGGAACAGATTTTAAACCATTTTGAAAGACTTAATTAGTGATTCAAAGTTTTAGTAGCTACATAACCGAACCCTAGAAAACAGGGGATTTATCAATAATGAAAAACACCTTATAGCACTTGCGTTTTCCCGCGAATCTGAAAAGGTTTTTCTAAAAAAATGCTATACCATTGACATTGCCAAAATATTTGTAGACACGTTCATCTCTGGTAATTTTGTCAGTGATTCTATCACAATGTTATACCGCAGTTATCATTAATAACTCTGGTGTCACTCATGTAATAAAAATCATTTTCGTTGAATTCACTGTTATGTATGGTGATATACTTCTTTTTCTTGGCCTGCGTAAGTCAAAAAAATTTAAAATGGAAGTTGCAATTTTATCAGCTGCAGTGTCTGGCATCTCTTTGTTGATACTCTTCTACGAAAGATGCCGTGAGAAAAACAAACCTGAGTGGAACAAATGGTCTTGCATCTCATCTCTGATTTCATGTGAGAAAAAAATAAGAAAGTCCACGCATCTACAAATGCAGCGGGAAAGTGATCAAGAAGAGAAAAATATTAATAAGCAGATGGGCGTTGGCGTTGGTATACAAAACTCGCTAATTGTCGCATTTTGACAATATAATGTAGTTCTTGATTATCTTTCATTTTCTACGCAAATTTGTGTTGCTTGAAAATCTTTTCAGAAAAATTGCCATCATAGATGCTATGGACTTAAAATATAAAAAATATAAATTTGTTAATACATTTCAATGAGCAGCTGTTTATTTGTTTTTTCAAAATTTCTTTCATTCACTATATGCATTAACAAATTGTTTCCGAGGTAAAAGTACGCTTTGTGCCTTAACACACGTCACACACAAAGTGGGATTAACTGCATGAAAAAGCAAGCTGAAGAAAATTTAACCGTCCCGGCTTTGTTCTGGCAGAGAGTCGTTAAGCATTTATGAAAGTTTACCTCAGATATTAAATTTGTTTTGCAGTTTTGTTGGACCTCACCGTTGAATTCAATATATACGACGACTCAGGAATCAACCAAAATGCGATCTATTTGGAAGCCAGCGTGTGTCTAGCTGCTTTGATAAACCTGATCATTCTGGCTTGTGTGAACTGTCGTACAGAATCAAATGCATCAAAAGGGTACAACACGTTACCCACTTATGAAAAATGAAAGTAAATTCGCAATATCAAATCTATATAGAAGCGGTGCTTTATAGTTCAGACAAACGTGTTTCAGGCACTGAGCTACACTTGCTTATGTTGGTCATGCCTTCTCTGTGGAAAGTGTTCAGAAATTAGAAGTTGGGAAAATATGTAAATAAGCAGAACAAACATTGTGATTACATTTAGAAACCACCAGTTTTGGAGGAAATTGTAACTGAAACTGATTGATTTAATCGAAATTGGATATGGCTTATTAACCCTGTAGCAAAACGTTTGCATCAGCAATAAAACTAATGTGTAGGTAGTAGAACAACAAGGTTTGGAAACAGTGTGAAACATGTAACTAATTAGACGTATTCAGTATGTGCGTTCAATGAAAAAAATTCATTTAGCAGAGGTTTAGCAGGCAAAGGTACAAACTCTGGGCCAGGGTTGCAAGGGCTTTTCGGGTCGGGCCGGGCTCCGGATTGGGGCTTAGGTTTGTCAAATGTTTCGGGCCTGCATNCAAAACTTTTTCATAATATTAATATTCAAAGTAACGACCTTTCATAGCATAAAAGCGGGTGTACAACGAAACATATATTCTGTTTTTCCATTCTTTTACCAACCACAGCTTTGTTTGTGGCACAATTCATGAGTTCTTTCTTGTTTAACTTGAAGTTCTTTCCCAAGCTTTTCTCTTGCTTCAGTAAATGTCAACTTTTGTGGAAAGCAGTAGCAGGTCTCAGCGGTTCCTTTAGCAATCTACTTCTTTTGACTGACTTTGTGATTCATTTTTCACTTTGTAGTATACAGAACTGCAGAGGTTCTGAAAGTTTACGAGAAGTCTATACAAAGAGTTTTCCTAACACAATTTCGTTTTCGCCTTGACAAAGAACAGTTATTCCTAACTATCGAAACATTGGTCAGTCTTTCAACCTGTTTTTAGTATGGAGCCTGATTAAAGTACTGTTTATCGAAGTCCTGCACGGGTCTCCGAAACATAAGGATCTGCACAAAGATATCAGTCAATTAAAAGCTCTAGGTTTTCTATAAGCTTTAGAGGAATTAGCCGACTGTGCTCTGCTTTCATCTTTTTGCCATGATTCAATCTTGTACATATCTGTATTCAAGTAACTTCACTCCACAGGTGAAACAAGCAAGGAATCAATCACAAATTTTTAATAGGAAATCAATTTCACGTAACACTACGTAACAATTTCACGTAACACATCATCAGTCCTTACATCTGCAAGCAATGCTAACAGGTGAAACATCGAAAGGCCAAAGCAAGGTCAGAGAAAGTAAACAACCTCAAGACAGTAGTGAAAAATCGCACAACACCAACTGCGACAAATAAAACTGTAAATTACGTCTTAATCAACTGAAAGAACTCGCTGTGACTTCAAAACTTACTGCAAACGTTACATGAACTTAATAAAACTCAATGTAAGCTACAATGATTTGCACAATGGAACACGTCGTTCTCAGATAAATTCACCTACTGTCAAGGCGACGCTTCCGATTTAGCTTGAAACAACACGCCCTATGATCAGGGCCGTCGCCAGCGGGGGGGGGCAGTGGTGCCCGGCCTCCCAATTTGACATCGGTGCCCCATTTCATGTTTGTTCCCCCTGTTGCTGCATACATCCAATACTGTATTTTTAAAATGTGGTACCCCCTTCTGGTTTTTGGCCCCCCCTGCTGCTAAATCCTGGCGACGGGCCTGCCTATGATTCAGCATAACTGCAGAATGCGTAAGCTAAGCTAGCATTTAATAGCGATGACAACCAAACCTCAGCGTGCTCATTTGAAAAGCTGTGGCTGACGAGAATCGAACCAAGCCTACCAGCTTTGGTGGCGCATGCTCAACCAACCGTGCCACATAGCCGGCTTAGACTGGGTATGACGCAAAATAAAATCCTTGCTCAGTTTCATAATTATTTTGTTCTTGAGGAAGTACAATGGGGGCTGTTGGTAGTAAACAGTTTTAAGATTAAGCTTTGGTGACCGCTAAGAAATTTTGAGAGACTTTTGTCTGAAATTTTTTACCATGAACTTCGTGGCACGCCACTGGAAGTAGCTATATTATATACATTGTGGAAGATTTAAGATGCAGCCAAGAAAGCAACAGGGAATTTTGCATTTTGTAACAAGGAATAATTTCAGCTTTCAGAAAAGAACAACTCTCAAAGTGGAAATGAAGCAAGTACCAATATTGAAATTTACAACAATCTGCAAAAATGAATATGTGCAGATATGTTGACAGTACCAGGATGAACTAAAAAACGAAAAGGAGAGTTTGTCAGGCAAAATGTTGAAAAATGCTTGTGACTTGGCTTCACTGCAGCTCCATGTAATGAACATCCGCCGCGGTCCTTATGTTTAGTATGCTCCCAATTAATTTCAAATGATGCGATGAAACCTTTCACACTTGCCCTTCACTTTCATTCGAAACAGGAGCGTGCAGAGGTGCGGGTGAAATGGCGACGGCCCCGGGCATCCGAAGAGTGAAATTAAAAAATTAAAATGCTACAAAAATTAAAGAAGTAGCGCATAAAGAAATGCTGTTTACTCATTGCATGATCCATCTGTAGCATTTAGCTCCAAAGAAACTGATTTGAAAATGTGATAAAGAATGTGGTGAAAATTGGGTTGAAAATTGAAATTGAAACTGCAAGTTCACCTTTGAACTCCAGACTATTCAAAACACTGTGTGAAAGTGGTTTCGCAACATGAACATCTTCTCCATACAGAAGTAAGAAAGCTGTCAAAACGGCGAGTTCAGTCGCGTCTCCTTGGGCTCAAACAAGAAACAAAACAGTTTTTAAGAGAAAGGCAGTCTCCATTGGGAGAACTTTTTTTGGATCAAATGTTGATAAATAAGCTTGCGTATTTGGTGGATGTGTTTTGCCATTTGAACAAGCTTAACTTTGCTCAGGTAACCTCTGCCCAATTTGGGCAAACGGTTCTTCTGCATAAATTAAAAATTAGTTAACGTTCACGCAGAAAGCTGGTTCTTTCAGTAGCTGCATTTTTTAGACGCTCTTTCAGGCAGTCCTGTCGAAATTTGCACACGTTTTGTAGTTTTTGATGGGGATCAAAAATCTGCCCAAATTGACCCATGATGACCTGAGGTGTAGCAAATTCCTTCGCAAAGGTCCCTCCAAAGGTAACCTTGACCAATTTGAGCAAAAGGAGTTGGTGCATTTAGGTTCACTAGTAAGCCACGCCAGCAACCTTTGACCGAAGCCAGCACGGGAGTAGATCATACGAGTGCAAGCCATGACAACGCAAATCAATTTGGTGCGAAAGGCTCCTGCTCAGCTCGTGGTTTTCATTGAGAAACAGGCAGGAGAATGTATGACGCCTTCTCCGCCAGAGTCAGAGGAAAGAAATTGGAGCCAGAAAGTGCCTGCGCCGTGTGCACTTGTGGTGAAAGGTCAAAGCATTTTATTGAGGACATGATGAACCTTGTGTTTCTCTTCAGCTAACTGAAGTTCTAGAACTCTGGCTTGAGCCAAAAAACGCTTGTTCCTTGTTGTGCATGCACTTGTGGTAAAAGGCCAAAGCATTTTATTGAGGACATGGACTTTGAGACCAGACAACGCTGTGGAACCTGTCCACCATCAAAACAGAACAAAACGAGGTTCACATGCCAACTGTCAACGATGGGGAGCACTTGTCTGCATTGATCACTTTCAAGTTTTCTGCAAAGATTACTCACACCCCTGGAATACTAACCCCGGGTGGTTTCCGCCCAGACAAGAGTGGTGGCCACGTGGTCCCTAGTTGACAATCACCCGACATTATGGTTAGTGTGAGTTCGGGTGAAAATCACCCCACGTTATGGTTAGAGTGAGTTTTTTGTTTCCCTGTTAATGCCTTGACATTGTTCAAATTGACAAAACTCTACTATTTATAGTTTTCATATTTCAATTTGAGGGGGCTTGGTGCATTGTTTGGGGGGTCTTAGCCCACCAAATCCCCTTGTGACGCCTCGACTGGCCGTATGTGAGACATGAAAGTCAATAGCAGTGCCGTGATCAGTTTGATTGCCCAAAAATTGTCGTAAAGCATTAGCCCCTTTTGGGCAAGTTTACCTTATGTGCCTGATTTTCGTAAAAAATTTGCCCATTTTTGGCAAGGTTGATTAATGTGGCTGAAAATTGCAATGAAAATAGAAAAATTTCATGTCTCAACCTAATTCACCTTTACTGCAGATAGAACCACAAGCATGAAATGAGGTTCTGTTTAAACCTTAAACTGGCCACCAATGACGTCTACTGGCGGAATTTTCGTATTTCTCTTTACTATTTCGTTCATTTGTTAAGAGCACTTTCCACATTTTTGTTTGGAAGATTGCTTTTGTTCTTCATCATATAAAAAATTTTCCAAAATCAACACGTTGTTTTTTTCTGATCGCATGAGCTTGGGAAGACTTGCTAAGTTGTACAAAAACCCGCGCGCGTCTAAACCTGTTAGTTAGTCCAGTATAAGCGAATAAACAAACTCTGCCCATTTTTGGCAAGGACAACAATGGTGTTTGTGTTTAGATGTTACCTGAGCAGGGTTAATACATATCTGCAGGGGTTTTGCACAAATATCTTTGTACTGAGAAAAAAGACAGACACATTCAAAAAGAAGCTTGCTCTTTGAGGTAGCTTTGTGCAGAAGGAGATACAGAGTTATTTACGATTTTAAACGATTTTTTGGCAAATGTTGATGTCATTGCTAAAGAGTTATTAGACATTATAAGTCAACATTTGAAGGAGTTAGCTTACTACTTTGACTATATTATTTTTCTGAATATGAGGTACCTCCAAATGAAACAGTATTTAACAGTTTTAGTTAACAAAATGATTGTGATAATCTGCTCCATTCATTGCGATTGTGTGTTGCCGGCCCGTAAAATATTTTTTGGGATTTTTGCCGGTCCGCTGGTGTAAAAAGTTTGAGAACCACTGAAGTCAACCAACCCTGTTTATCACTTTTTGAAAAGTGTTGAAACACAATATTTGGAGATCAAATAAGGACAGTTAGGAAAGCAAAGCAAACAAACACGAGCACGGTGAAGAAAATGTACAGATGATAGCGCATGCCTATGTACGCAGATGAGTGGATCAAAATTGTTTGAAGGAATTTGGTGTGATTAAGAACATGTTTGAACGAAATATAAAAATAAAAAAGTAAAAAACGTAACAAAAACTTACTAATGAGGTACAAAAGAAAAACAAAGCAAAAGATAAGTGAAAAGTTGCTATAGTTCAGTGGTTCTCAACCTGTTCAAGCCACGGACTGTTTTCGGACCAGTATAAATCTTCGCGGACTCAAGGTAGATTAAGGCTACGAGAATGATACAAAGACTAGTTTTGGCAAATTCGGTTCATCGTCCACTTTCACAAATTTCAATGAGA
>JGI24159J19872_10012333_pt1 | contig 11150 bp, 4 predicted proteins | sample Ectturendosymbi4_FD_19872 | JGI IMG/M metagenome (IMG submission 19872)
AAAATGACAAAAGATGAAAAGTTGAACCCGTGAAAGTCAAAAATCTCATGCAAACCAGCGCAAAATTTTGTAAAGTGTTTGCACTTAAATTGCTTCCATTCTTTGTCCAAAATGGTTCCGCGTTGTTTGTTGGTTGTGCAAGTACTTTTATCATTTTCCGTCCCGCCAGACCTACATAGTGTTTTGTCTGTTTGCGAGGGTCGCATGCGGCCCGCCCGCCACGGGTCGGACATAGCTGGCTTAAACAGTTGTGTACCACGGCAGAGACGGACAGTATAGGTCGTTCAAGGATGCTTTCTACTGCATCTCAGGGCGTTCAAGTTATTTACTGAATGCCTTACGTTTTGCGCTGAACATATTTTCAAATACTCTAATGAGGAACGAACATTTGTCCTTGACTTTCATCTGATTCTATTTGTACATATTCAAAGAAAGCTCTACCTTAATTTAAAAGAAACTCTGGCTTTATTTAAAAAACAGCCTAAATCTGGATTGCTTTTTCTTGATAAATCCACGATTCAGGTTTTACTACGCTTAAACGAAGTGATTGACTTCAATACATCCGCACTGCTTTAATGGCGAAAGGTTTATGGCAAGCAGGGATCTTTTTGGTGATAATTGGCCAATTATAGTCATACCATCCATTTTCGTCATCTCATACATGTATTTAGGAGCGACTGTTTTTTAAGTGGGAACTTATTGGCTCTTAAAAAGTTTAATGTTGTGATGGTCAGGTGCAGGTTGATTGCCAGTAACACAAGTGAAGAGATTTTTGATCATAATTTCCCTTCTTTTGCGTTTCATATAAGTTCTGTGGCAACTCAAGATCTGCTACGATAGAAATATTCACCACACACGGCCAAACGGGTTGCAAAATATGTTGAAAATCACCAGCTTTTGAATATGCGAAATGAAGTGAAATCATAGGTGTAGGAGCAAGCAATTGCTCCATTATGCCCCCAAAGGATATTATGCCCGAAAAACGCTTGAGACAAACTTTCTGCCTACAAATTTTCTGCAGCTGTTGATGCAGTACATTTTCTTCTACCAAGTAGTCACAAACTTGAAAATATAAATTTTGGTACTTGAAATTTTGTTCTTGAAAAACCGGCCTCAGGGCTGTGCAAGAACATTGTCAGAAATCAGCTGACTCAGTATTCTTGAGTATCTTCCTCACAGTTTTGAGGTTTTCCATTCACATTCTAGCTATTGCTGTCAACAAGGAACCTCTCAACTAGCTGATGTAGGCCTAAAGCTGCTTCCTTTTCTGAAGACATACTGTATATGTGATATATGCAGCAAGTATCATAATATTTATATTATGACTATGCCGTGAGTCTCACAACGTTGTCTGTTTAACTGCACATATATGCAACATGCAACAAATTGTCTGACAAAATGTGTTCATCCAAACACTGTAATTAAAATTAGAAACAAAAGCTTTTCTGTGATTGCCTGGCATGGGTTCTACTAACATGAAGTAGGTGCCCTGCAGTATACTCGATTCCCTCATTGTAAAGCATATGAATAAAATGCCTTCTTTTGCCAAGATTTTCAACTGAGTCAGTTACTCATCAACTCTCACATACTGAAACACGAAATTAGTAGAAACAATTTGCTAATTTTATATATAGTTAATGTGTTTGCTGTGACACAATAAACTTTTGTTTATACACTAATTAACTCATCAATATGAAACCATAATTTCTTTAATACTGTTGAAAATGTTGAAGCTTCTTACCTAGTTTTTTCGAGATTTTGCCTAACTTTTTGACACATCAAAGCGTGTGTGGGAGCGCTTGCACACCCTTCACCCTCAGCTCCTACACCCCCAGCTCCTACGCCACTGAGTCGAAGAATGTTTATTGATGACATTGTAAATTTTTATGGTTTGATGCAGCATTTATTTGGCAAAAGTGTTTTAAGATTTGCGAAAAGACTTTAAAGTCGCTTATACAGTGCCAAGAATTGTTTCTGTATTCAATCTGCTTGCTATTGCTTCAAATATAGCAAAAACAAACTCAAATGTTTTACTGCTCTAAGCCTAATCATTATTTTTCAACAGGGGCCTAAAAGGGTTGTATAAGATCTACCTCTATAGATTTCCTCCCTTTCCATTCTGGTATCTTGCTCCCCACTACTCGAAGCAACGCGGCACATATCTAGAGCTACATCGTAAATCACTTCATGAAACCCTGCATGTACGGCGCGCTCCCAACAGGCTTCACTCGAGACCCCCCAACCCTTTAACGCCCGCGCCGACAACTATGATGACCGGCACTTTTTTGGTCATAAATCACCAGCCGCTAGAGATAGAGAGCTGTTCAAACTCTCTACGGATTGGGGAAGTCTTCTAGTTTCGATTAAAGAAAACAGTTTTTAGTTTTGGGTTTAGAGTTCCCTGTGGGAGATTTCACAAGTGGGGGGTTTTCGAATTTTTGAAATGCTGCATCACTCTAGTGTTTGCTTTTTCTGCAATTTTCATAACTTGTTCTGAAATTAAATGTCTACAACCTACGCGACAGCGATGCGAGCTGTATTTTCGAACAGTCATAATTCAAAAGAGGGCTGGCTGAAATCACTGGGACTTTGCAGCACAACATTGCAAATGTGTGTTACATACACTCAGGGTTTGGAAACTTTAAACTCATGGTGGCCAAAACTTTGAAAAGCACGACTTTTAACCAATTAATTATGACTTTTGAAAGAGCACCTCTAAAAATCATTACTTGCAGAGCTTCAAAAATATTTTAGGTGAATGCTTGATCGTGTAATTGAATATATTACATTGTTGAACAATAGGTGAGATCTTAAAAATCGAATTTCAAGCACTTTGTCAAATTCTTTTTCTAGGGTTGGTTAGGGAAGCAACTTACAGAGTTATCGTCTTTGAGAGGCAAACAAACCATTAATGACGTACTCACAAATATTTCAATTCCTGCTGCATACAAGATACTGAGATGTAACGTCTCACCTTTCTATGTTGCCAATGCTTATTGCTTCAACAAAATAAAAATTTTATTTGTTATTTTTTTCACAGAATGGCAAACTATTGTTGCTGCTTCGGTGGGACCAAGCATCACTGTCATCCTCATCGTTCTGGTTGTTTCTTTAAGTTGTTATTATCGCATGCGTTCCAAGATATTCGCCGTCAAAGATAAATCAGCTGATGTTGGTGCAACCAGCCAGAGCCCAACTAATGTGAAGCTAGGTATGTACACCGTACATGCGCTATAAGAGCATTTGTAATCAATAACAACAAATAGTTGAAGCGGCGTGAAGATACGGGCACTTTCGTATCGTTTCGTTGAATTTAACTTTATAAACATATGATCATACAACAGGATTTGTCAACTTTTTGTATTTATTTTCATAACTTAATTTTTCTTCTTTGTAAGTATTGAGTGTGTGTGGCCGGTACGAGCAATGTTATCACAGCTATACAACAAGCACATTACTTTTAATTCATAACGACAAAAAAAAATAGCAGCAAATGTCCGATCGGAATGCGCAATGCTCTGCTTGCAAAATATGAATAACTGCAATACGTCTATGCGGATTTCTCATGCAAATCACTATTTTCAATTTTTTGCTTGATAAGAATATTGCATAAAGTCCTGTAAACACAGTAAGCACTTTTAATGTTTGCAACTTTTCAAATTGGTTTGTTGCAATGTAGGAATTCGCACCATTCTTAGCTTAAAAATGAAATTTGCACGACACACCTGTCCAAGGAATGATAGCGAGGAATGATTAAGTTGAAACCAACGCGCTAGAAACGCTTAAACCTTGTCATTCCCGAAAAGGATTTCACCTCTATTTCAACGAACACTTTACCTAGAAAGACGTTCAGAACCTTTCACGCCATATATAAACTTGATATTCAGAAATGATAAACTACGTAAAGATAGAAATCTTCAAATTATTGGCTAACCCAGGGGTGGGCAAACATTTTCTACAGAGGGCCACATTCAAAATGTTATTGCTACCGGGGGCCGCAAATATTAATTGTATTTTACCGGGGGCGCATATATTACACAATAGTCACTTTCGCTTGAGTAAAAATACGGTTTCGAATGAAACGCATGGAAGAAAATCTCGAGAATTCTAATCTAATCGATAAAATTAGTTTAACATAGACTCGAAATATGTACTATCTATGTACGTGTGGCTGCACTGCGGGCCGCACAAAATGCCCTCACGGGTCACATGCGGCCCGCGGACCGTTGTTTGCCCACCCCTGGACTAAGCCAAAATAATCCCATTTTAAATATTATTTTAATCCAGAAAAAGCTTTTCTAGCGAAACTCAAGCTGAGGCCATGAAAACAGTAATATTGGAAAAACTTACAACCTTTTTTACTTGCATCAGTTTTTTATGTTTGGAACAAAGTGAAATCTCAGGCAGTTTTAAACCGGAAAACTACTTTAATTGAATTAATTAAACAAAATAAACTCTCATATAATGAGATGGAAAAGTAACGATTATGAAGTATAAACAAAGAAAAAACACTTCTTTAAAGGTGGACAATGAAAGTAATTAAAATCCATTCAACATTTGTACTTCGTCGGCTGATATCAACAACATTTCAGAATGGAAGTAACACGGGCAGAATGGAAGTAACTAGTCCCCAAAAATGCGGCGAAATCTAATCAATCAGCAAAAGTTTTTTATAGAAAATCGATTGTACGTTACTCTGTCAGCCCTGAAATCCGCAAACAATGCTTACGAGTGAAAAGTTCAAATGACAAAGCAAGAGGAGTAGAGAAAGCCAGAAAACTCAAAACTAAAATGATAAAATCAGAACACAAGCTGCGGCAAGTAAAATGAGCAGAATGAAAGTATACTTTCCTGTGTTGCTCTAACACAGACTCTTTTGAAAACGAGAGATACAATGATTTATCAAACCTTTCATAGGTCGTGCTGTTGGTGATGTTAAGGTGAAACACGTGCACTACGATGAAGCTTTTTTTACTTCGCTTAAAGGAACCATTTCTAGCACAACTCAACCACTCTTATTGTACGCAACCACTGTGTGCAGTCAACCAGAGCAACCGCCATCCTACGCTGAATGCAGTGTCAAGATAGAAAATAAGTCAAAGCAATCATCCATCGATGACAGCACTGGTGGTCAAATGACAGCGAAGGACCAAGCAGCAGAAATAGTTTTTCAATAGCTCAGTGTTCCTTGCGGCATCAGGGACACCAAGCCTAATATTTTAAATCCATACATATCAATACATGTGTGTTCTGTGTTAGGATTTCACGAATGTAAAGTATGGCTTGAGTGAAATTCATTTTTTCACATTTTATGAATCAGATATCGAAATCTGTAAGACTTATCAAACATCCGTATTTGCATTATTTTTTCTGCACAAATTTTAAACAACAGCAAAAAAGGTGAGATTTCCAAATGCAATCTATAGCCTAAAAGTCTGAGTGTCCTCAAACGTGATATATACTGTAGTAACACTGGTTACAGCCTTGTATCTTAAACGTGGTCTGAAGCGTGTCGTGTATATTGTTATCAACTAATTTTCCAGCCTTTTCAACGAACTTGTCAAGGTTTGTGCTGAAATTTGAAAAACTGTTAAGTTTGAAAATGTAAGTTTTTGTAATACCGTATACTACGTAAACAATTTGCCAGAGTGTTGATTTGGAGCTTCTGGTTTTTGTTTTTCCTATTCGTCTTTCACGGGTACTTCGATTATTGCAGGACAGTACACCCAACTGAATAAATTCCATCTGTTGTAGTAGAAGCTTTAAACACAACTTATTGCCATGTAGATCCTGAATTTATTGAAAGACACACATCTTCTGTTGATTCAGAACATGTTAGGCTCTGGTGTAGCATTTTTCAGAAATGGAAATATTACTTTTGCTTCCCGTGAATCAATCGTGTTGTGGAAAATATCATAGCATTTCGTATATTTTTACAATGTAAGCATTTAATATTGCAGTAAATGTAGTTCGAAAAAATTCAGTAAGAACGGTTAAATCGCAAGAAGTACTTCTGACAAATTTTTGAAGTAGTTCTGCGGCAACTGTACCATAATTATAACGAAACGAGTGATACCTTTTTTGGTCTACATGACAAAGTTTTTGCAAAAGTTGCTAATCGGCTGTTCACATAAAATGATTTCAAGTGTTGGTTAGGAAATGGAAAGTTGTTTGGTTCTCTTGCAGGCAGTAAGCTAAACAATGTATTGTACGTAGAAGGAAAATGATTTACAAGCCGTTTCCAGCGTGTTACTCATACGGTCCGGTGAGTAACAAATTGTGTTCTATCATTTCTGTTTGCAATCTGTAAAAAATATAAAGCATATTACAGTTTCACAATCACTAACTGCCTACAAACAAGTGACTGCTCCTCTGTCAAAAATCATGTTGGTGAACAACAATGAAAACTTTCAAATGACGTGTCAGTTGAATTTTTAAGTCTGACGAATAGGGGCGAAGGAACGAATTTTATAGTTGAAGCTCCGAATCCGATCTAGGTGTGCTATCAACATTGGAATACCCTTTTTGCACAATTTCTAGAAAGACTGAAATGTGAAAATACATCTAAATTTGCTGTTATTTTACCAGATATTTTCATATTTTGTCACTACTAGCTGCTCCAAAAACACGCGTTTTTTATGAAGCAGACCCGCTCCAAAAAAAACAAAATTGGCGTAAACAAGACTGATATGAATTTCCAGGTAATGCTGCTAATGTGTATACTCGAAAACATCTCGAAAACGTTCTTGTCTTATTCATTGAAAACATTTTGTATCCTTCGTTTTTGGGTGCCAGTCTCTTGTGCAAGCACTATGCATATAGAACTACGTTACATTTTAAAGTTTTACTGTGCACAGGACCGCTGTGGCGTATCTATGCAAAATGGCGTCCATGGAAAGTTTCAATGTGCGCCTTTTCGATAGAGTTGCGGGTTTTCCTTGCTCAACCAGTGCATCCATTGTTCACCAGCTTTGAAGACAATTTTCGGCTTTACGNAGTTTTAATCTGAATTCTCTGCTATGCATCGTGCAGCCCTTTGCAGATGAGGAATATGACTTGNGCTATATGCATGTGGCAACAACAATGCAGAAAACGGCAGGACATGGCATACAACACAAAATTCATTGAAATTCGGTCTTCCTGCTCACGAAGTTCATACAACACCCGGAGTGAATAATAAAGAAAACATCTCATTTACCGTGATTGTTGCCGCTGAATGCGATCCGCCGGTTGTGAATAACGAGATTTTAACCCTGTTTCAAGGGCTTCTCTCATAAAAGGATCAGTATCATTGATTGAGTTTGCTTTTTTCATTTAATTTCGACAAGATCAGAAAATCCTTGCCGCAAAAGTAGGTTTTTGGCATACGAACAACAACAGAAATCGCTTTGACTGAGATTCAGGTATGCTGAGAAGTGATACCTAAAAATCGGCTAAGAAAGCAACACTTACAGCGTCATAATCACTTAAATTTTACAGTTCTACAGCACTAGATTTTAATGCAATGCAAGGGTGTACAGGTTTTCGAGCAAATTTAAAAGTGTGTACCAATACAAAAAAGATTGACAACCACTGGACTAGATGACCGCCATGGTCCTTAACCAATATGACACAGTGCCACTCTTTGTTTACATTGATCAGCTATTATGTCACTGTATTTTCATTTGCTCTGATGTTCACAGACGGCAAACAGGGTTGATTGACTAGATCAGCCATGTCCAACCCTAATGGCTTACTGAGCCAATAATTATGCCACTATCTTGACCAGGGCCGCACATTGAATGACATATTATTGTGGGCCGCACATTGCATGACTTGCTTTGATCTTAGCAAATTAGTTTAGTATAAATGAATATACTGAAAGTGTTCGAATCCTATACCTGCAAAGGTAACAGATGTGATAAAATGGCACTCAGGACAACCTTGCATCAAATATGTCAAAAACAAGGACAGGTTGTCAGTATGTAAGATACTTTACCACAGCGAAAATCTAAACTGGACCGCACAAAACCCTCAACTGGGCCGCATGCGGCCCGCGGGTTGGACATAGCTGGACTAGATCATTGCTCCGCAACCGGCGTGCAGCAGTACACTGGTGTGCAGGGTGGCCTTAAGCCGATGCAGCTGCATTGGGCCCCGCGCTTCTGGGGCCCCCCCGCGCCATGGTGTTTGGGTAGATTGTTCATTTTTGCCAGATAAACCTTGCCCTTGAGAATTCAGTAGAAACGCCATATAAATTTCATTGTTAACAAAGAACGCTCTCGTCAGAACTAGCAAATTTCCTCTCGAACATTAGCAAACGTGCTCAATTCTCGTGTTAGTGCTGCACTGTATATCTGCGCTCTGCCACGATCGTAACACGGTTGACTGAACACGATGACGTCATAAAATCACTGTTCAGAGAGGGGCCCCGCACCTAGGTCTTGCATTGGGCCCCGCGTATGCTAGGGCCCGCCCTGCTGGTGTGTCGCGAGAAGATGCTTGGTGTGCCGCGGAATAGTTTTAACAGAAAATATGAGCATTACATTTCGCTAACTCAAACCCTCGCTAGACTTTCACCGTGCATTTATGTTGTTTTTGTGACGTCAGACTTGAAGTTTTCACAACCACAGGGTAGGTCTGGAAAAAGGGAAAATAATGGTGGGCGAAGCTATAGACCTTGCTGCGTTAGTGAAACGTCAAAATCCAGCCATTCAAATTACGCCATGCTGTTTACATAGGGAAGCCAGGCCCGTAGTCAGGTTTAGAGTTTGAGCGGAAAATACATTTTTATAGAGGCAAGATTTTTGTTTTTATTGTATGTTTAAAAATATTTTTCTGGGTACAACAAACTTTGAGGGGATATGTCTCCCGTGTTTACGGGCCTGACGGAGGCCCTGATGATCATAGCATTACCAAAAGAAGATGATCAAAGCATTGCCAAAGGAGTTTATTTCTTTTATTAATTCAATTAATGTAGTTTTCCGGTTTAAAACAGCCTCAGATTTCACTTTGTTCCAAACATAAAAAACTGATGCAAGTAGAAAAGGTTGTAAGTTTTTCCAATATTACTGTTTTCATGGCCTCAGCTTGAGTTTGGCTAGAAAAGCTTTTTCTGGATTAAAATGATATTTAAAATGGGATTATTTTGGCTTAGTCCAGGGGTGGGCAAACAACGGTCCGCGGGCCGCATGTGACCCGTGAGGGAATTTTGTGCGGCCCGCAGTGCAGCCACACGTAAATATATAGTACATATTTCGAGTCTATGTTAAACTAATTTTATGGATTACATTAGAATTCTCGAGATTTTCTTCCATGCGTTTCATTCGAAACCGTATTTTTACTCAAGCGAAAGTGACTATTGTGTAATATATGCGTCCCCGGTAAAATACGAGTTCGAATCGTTTCGGGCTTTGCGAAATCATTTTCCCCGAAAGTCAAAATGAACTCTCACCGAAGTATAACAAAATTCGAGCCAAGCGACATTGACCTGTCACGGCGTTTATCAAACTTTTTAATCTCGTGGACCCAAGTTATGTATTTATTGTTTGCGGGCCCCAATCGCAGTTCTTACCGAAAAACTACAGGATCCCATTGTTTTATACGTTTCGTGAGCGTGCTGTACTGCACAACACTAACTGCTAAAATGGTATATTGCTTTCAGTTCTGAACTTTTGTTTGCATTCCACCTTGAAATTAGTTCCTTATAATAATCATAAGTTAATTTTTTGTGATATACCACCGGCATACTTTAGAAGCCATTAAAATACTTTTTGCGCAAAATAGAGAACAGAGATATTTCAACATAGTTGGAATATCCACATGCATCGAGAAAGAAGGATAAAAACTGTCTATTGTGGCGAAAGGGAAACGAAAATCGGACATGTCAAAAATGTCAATGTCTTTCAAGAAAAGATGAAAACCAATCACTAGTTAATTTCCAAATTATCGATTTGACGAAATGCTTTGACTCACAGGGTGTAGGAAAGGTAACATAGCATATTTTTGGCCATGTATTACGCTGTATAATACAGAAGGTCATTCAGGTTTAAATCATCTGTCTTTAGCAACTATATGTGTAGAATAGACCGATGATGTCTGAAAGTATACCAATGTTTACCTTCGAATTAAACGTGCCAGTATGCGCTGTCGCCGTATACATACCGGGACCTTTGCTTTCACACGGGGGTCGGGTACCAGGACGTTTGTTTTCACTCGGGGATTGGATACCAGAATCTTCGGATTCACTCCAGGGTTGGTTGCCATGTCCACTGGCATCAACGAAATCTTTGTCGTCGCTATATATCCATGAGTGTTGAGTGAAGAACATGGCAAGTAAAAAGATAATTTGCAAAAGCGACTTCCTCATATTTCTTGAAAACAGGTAGTTTTTCGAACTATTTTGTTGTTGCTTTCTAGCAGTTAAGTTCTACAAGAGAAGGTAGAAATAATCTAAATTGTTTACGGTATATCATCAGGAACATCAGAATTATGGATTTCTTAGGGTGAGAAGGTGGTACGCAAGGAAGGTGTGACTTGTAGAGCGAACATAAATTTTATTGTAAGTTAAATTTCTTCAGTTGTTTGTTGAAGTAAAATGAAATAATCGGGGTGGTTGCTCCTACTGTCAACCTTGTCCTCGTGTTCCACCAGAGCCGTGTGAAAGGCTGTTGCCCCCACCAAATCCAGATGGGGCCCTTTAATATCAGCAAGCATTTAGGCATATGCGTGCTTTTTCGAGCCAGTTGCAGATTAGCCCCTTGAGCAGCGCCATTTCAAAACCTAACCAAGCTAAACTAGTAATGTGCAACTTAAATAACTTTAAGCAACTGCCAATGCAAAATAAATGAAAACTAACTTTATCACTTGTTAGTTGTTATCATCAATAAAGCGAAACAAATATCTCTTATTGTGATGTGATAGGAAATTATTTATGTAATTTACCTGCTTGATGTAGTTGCCGTACTTGCATCAACTGTAGTGTTCGTCGAACTATACGACAATATGTGAAACCGGCAGTCTCATTAATGCTTGTGATTTGCATCCCGACGATCACAGAGCACCTGGTGGTCATTGTACAGCCTCACCATTTTAATAGCCAGTCTCAATGTAATCAACTTGGTGCTTTCACCAAAAGCTGATAGGTGGAAGCTGTGCGTAGAACTAACTGC
>JGI24159J19872_10012335_pt1 | contig 11149 bp, 9 predicted proteins | sample Ectturendosymbi4_FD_19872 | JGI IMG/M metagenome (IMG submission 19872)
TACAGCAGTGATCAATGCAGTTTGGATATCCATATCTGATCCGGTTGAATTTTTCGAAATCCAAGTCAATCTGGATCCGGTTCTGAATTGCAGAATCCGGTTGGGTCGCGATCCGGAAACCGGATCATGTTCAACACTGGTCTTTAGGCTACAACTGAACAATACTTTGCAGTGTCCGTTTGATCGATGGCGTGTCAAGCCACAACGCTTTCGAATTTTACCTAGACTAGACAAAATTAGGAATTAGCGTCCTACTCCGCAGTGGTGCTGTAACAAGTGTTACGTGTTAGCTAACAATAGTGTTAAGAATGTGTCTGTAACCCTATGGTTCTGATTTTGATCAGTTTGTGGGCTGCCAACCTACTGCTGTTCTGGTGAACTGTGAAACACGCTGCTTGATTCAGACGTTCTATAATAATGCTCAATATCAGTTGATTCTGAAAATATTGAATCAACACTTTCGTTGCCTGAAGTTGCCGTCTTTTTCAAGCACACTCTATGGCTGGCGTTCAGAACTGTGTGCGTGGCTTTGGAAGTCTTTGAAAAGGTTCTGCCACGTCAAAAAGGAGCGTCCTTAAAAAATTATTTCTAGCGCGCCCATTGATGAGTCACGATCGCCGAAACACAAGCGCCCGCCGTGAATGTCACACAAATGCATTCAAACGTGACGAGGCGCTTTGCCACAGCGATCGTGAATGCTCGAAATCGCTGCAGCGGCAAGTGATTGCTTGAAATTAACGAAGACACGCGGTATTTCGGGAAAATGCGCCAGTAAACTTTGCGCGGACGCGTCACGTGACAGAATAGGCCTGTCAGTGGCAGTGACTGTGTGGGGGGAAGTATAGGATTAAGTTATTTTTGGGAAAATGCGTCAAGAATGGTAAATTCACTCTACTGCTTTAGAGAAATAAGTTTATTTGGCAAAACCGTTAGTATCCAGAAAGGAACCCGGTGCCGGAGCTACCTTTCAAATGGCCATAGCTCCGGCTCCGTTCCTAAACTTTAAACTGAACTCTGGCTCCTGATTTTTAGTTTGAGCTCCTGCTCCAGCCAAAATGCCCAGCTCCGGCGTTCCGATTTCTGGCTCCGGCTCTGCAGCCCTGGCTACGTGCATTCAACGCATGTTGTCATTTGTACGGGTGAAGAAAGTGATATTCAATTCCCTGAAGCGTAAAGTTGTGCGTGTTGATTGCTTGGTGTGCATTTCTTGGTTTGCATCCTTTAGTTTCGTATTCGACTCTGTCATTTGACTTGACCGTGGTGTCTGTTCACTGCTGTTCTCTTTGCTGAATAAAGCCTTGTTGAGGTCTTGTAGTATAGATATTACCACAGTCTGTATGCACCAAAAACAAATTCATTTAACTAACCTGATAAGGTCAGTATCACAAAGCAGAAGCTCGTTTGCTGGATACTTATGATTGTGAAAGTACTTCTTCACGATAGCCCTTGCCTTGCTGTGCCGGTCCTTTCCAAGGTGGGCATTACGCAGGCTTTCAACAGACAGTACAAAAAGAAAGGGTACTTCTGAACGATGGGCTTTCAGAAAACGCTTGAAAAACTCTACATGTGAATGATCCCTCAAAACTTCGTTGAAATTCCTGTATATAAAAAGCATACACGTGACCTTATTTTCTATGGAAGACTAAATGCATTTACATCATAAAAGCAATAAATGCAATGTTATGTAATGCTATGCGAAAAACATGAAAACACAAAATCCTTCGATGTTGCGTATTGCGTTTAATGCCTTTGTATTCGCAACACACGACATATTCAACACACGACGTCTTCATCTATAAAGATTTAGAAAGCTTATGGTCTTTTACAGGCATCAAGTTTGCAAAATTCCATAGAAGCTAAATTTTTTAACTTGTTGTTGTGAGTGTTTCAGTAAAAAGTAAAGCTTTTGCTTACGATGGTCGATTAATAGGGCGTCTGATGCAATTGGCTCCCCTCCTAACGCCGTTTGAAGAAGAGTTTGGCCTCATGGCGCTTCTCTGAACCATTCGTAGTCTGGTCACATTGCCAGAAGGGTATTTTGGATCTGGGTACTGGCGCAGAGATCGAGCTGCCAATTTTTTTGTGTCCATTGGAGGATCTGCAACGTGGGTGGAACACTGCAACGTGGGTGGAACACAGCCGGTTTTATCTTCAGCAAACTTTTCTAATTTATTCAAATTAAAACTTTCTTAGTTTATAACTGACTTCCTGCTCTCGAAAATCGTGTCGTAGCAATATTCATACGCTTGAATATTTTTTTCCCAATAACAAATGTGCATTACGGAGAAATGAAAACATGAACTCAATTGTTTTCCAATTTTTTGCAGATCAATGTTAATTACGTCAATTACCTAGAATGACTCTTGGTGGGTGAGGAGGCTTGACTCTTCCATTATCGCCGCTGTCAATAGATGTAGTGTCATCATCATCAGGGACAGTAGCACCAGCGTTTTGATCCAATCGACATTCTGAAAAACAACTAAGTACCTCTATAAGCGACATGCACGCAGTGTGGGAGAACCTCTACGAGAGAGGATAATCGCTTTGACTGGAATTGGAATAGTTGGTCGACAGAGAATCTTGGCGAAGGATTGCACGCCAGGCTTTGGTTTGCAACTCGGTGGAAAAGATTTTGAGCTGTCGCTTATCTCTCTTTGCAGCATATCTAAAAGGAAGGAGGGGTCGTCCAACACTTCGAGCAGCTTCCCTTGGTCAATTAATTGTTAAGATATTTTTGTGCAAATAGCACTTGACAAGATGGCGAACGTTACCAAGTTAGCGTAAATGTCTTGTTGCGAGATAACCAAACAAAGAGCTGCAGCCGGTGCACTGCAAAATGACCTCGTTTCTGATCTTGTCCCTCCACGTGAAGCCGCAAATTCTGCGGAGGCATTACATGTGACAATTGTTAAGTTTTCTTTCTTGCTGTACATATGCTGATAAAGTTTCGGAATTGTTAAGACGAGCACTTGTCATGCAAGCCTTGTGTTGCCTTTGGTTCACAATGTGAGATGTGGATTGCGCCATGGTCTGTAAGTGAGTCAACCGAAGATGGTAGGAGCATTCCCGATTCGGGACTGAATTTTTTTTCTCAAGAAACGAGCAGTCGTTGGACATACAAGAACTCAGGCAGCAAAGGTTGCAACATTTTCAAGGCTAGTCCGGTGCACGATGATATTTGCCTGGGATATATTGGTACACGTTATCTGGTGCTTTATAACTTTTTTTGTTGCTGAGGACCAAAAAATTTACACGCAGCAGCAAAAGCTTCCACTAGTGATTGAAACGGTGGCCGATTTAGACATGTGGAGGCTCTCGGTACCTCAAGAAAATATTATTCAACGTCAAGGAAATACTATTATCAGTTAGCTGTAAGTATATAATCATAAGTAGTCGTTCATTAAATTTAGCTAAATCATTGTACAGTTTAATGAATGCAAGATTCTAGAAAAATTTAAAAAAACATTGTTTGTTCAATTTTAATAAGATTTAAAAAAGTTTTATACTGTACATGACCAAGTAAACAAAACAACCTTCAACTGTTGGTCCAAAAAAGTATAATACCAATATTTACAGACTAGGCCCTTTTGGAGACACTTTACGTGACCTTGCAGATTTTTTTATCACATTAAATATGTTAAAGCAGCCTTAACCAGAGGGTTCAGGGCTCATGACTGTGGAGGCCCTCAGTTTGGGGAGGCCCCTGGGCAGGTGCCCACTTTGCCCTCCCCTAACTCCGGCCCTGGATCGAAGGCCCGTTTTTCACGCAGCATCACCGCAAAAGGTAGTTCACATACCAGGATGTTCCACGTTTTTGTTTGGCACATTATCTTGTAGCGTTTATTATTGTGCCATCCGTGCTAGTGCGCAAAAAAAACTCCATGAAGGTGACTAGCGCACCCTGCCCTAGAATGACTTTTCCCGCGGTTGTAAGAAACCTAGTTTTGCTTGATTAAAAACAAAAGCTGTTGTCTTTTTCATGTATAACGCATGAAGAAATAAACATCACTCATAACCTGGTAAGCTTCCTTCAACGACTAGCTTCTGCGCGCGGACCATCCGGAGCTGCATTTCAGCCGCAAGTTCTTCATCGTGCAGTTGATGATGAGTGTCCTCTGATGATTCGCTGATGATTGGTAAAAGCGGAGGTAATTTTGTGCTGGGTAAAGATTTTTTCTTAGGTGTACTCATTGGAACCTGAAATACAAATTGATTTGGGATTTTTAGGTAAGTTTGGACATGTTTAATACACTTCACAAAAGCATGGGAAGTTTGCGAAGTTACAAGAAAATGTGCAATTTAAAAAAGTCTTGGCGACAGTCATCATCAGCGAAGCGCATTTAGTGAAGGCATCCGATTGAGACAACTTTGAAACGCAGTGTGTGTATAACACAAGGAGAGTTTATGCAATATAATGAAAAAAACTTACTATGCATTTCAATTTTCTCTATTGAGCTTCCCAAAAGTCCTGTTTTCTTGCACAGGCCTCGTCTAAATTGCGGAATGGGACTATTTGGCGCCGAGCAGTTTAGGCGCTGAGCTGTTTGGCGCTTGCGCTTCTCTGCTTGATTACTCATACGCACACTTCGTTGCCTCTAGTACTGTGTGTTTTTGCTAAAATGATGTAACATTATCTTTTTGGACTTGAGTCCCAGATGGATGGTTACATCGATGCCTCATCGAGTGACTTACCAGATGAATTTCAACGAACTGGTTTGAAGATAATTATGCGGGGAGGCCAAAGAGACGAGGAGATGGACGTTCACCAGTCTTTCCAAAAGGAGTATCAAATCAATAAATTGCAGAAACGACCAACAAGACAATAACAATGAGATCTTTTGCTGAACTATTGTGAAATTCAAGAACGATACCGACGTTTCAGCCAGCTAACAGTAGGTTTACGTCATGACGAATGGCACGAAGCAGGAGTGCAGTAGAAATCACCAAACGCATATGTTTACGTGACGCAGTGACGTCATCGAGAAAAGCCATGGTTGAAATGTTTGCAAAATATGGTTTCAAACTTCTAGAAAGTATTGTTGTGCACAAGGATTTCAACACTTAAAGAAGTGATGATACAGTAGTTTGGTGTGGAGGATGATGCTATAGCAGCGTTTTCATTACAAATACCTGTTTCATTTTTCTGACTGAAGAGATGGTGGGCAGATTTGAAATCTGGTAACTTTCGACCACTTTTGTTGTCTGCCAAATTAAAACACAGTCTTATTTATAGCAGTGCACAATAACAGGTGTCTGCGCCACTGATTTTCTGAAAATTTCTATATTTATCTGTTTGTGAAGTTTTTACCTTTAAAAACATTTTAATACAATAATTGGTAATACAAACACAAGTGGTCTCTCATTTCTTCTCAACTGATCTCAGAACTCCCTTTTTATAAAAATTGACTATTTTCACCTTGAAAATATGCATTAAAAATTAGACCCGCGACCTCATTTCAAAACTGCCGTTTTATTAATTGAATTCGTGGCGCTTGTTTTTACTTGATCAGTTCTAACATGCAAATTACGATAAACTCTGTTTTTTGTGTGGGGTATGGTTTGTTTTGGTTTATTCATGCATTTTTGTGACTCAAATAACGAAATAACACAAATGCAGCAAGAGCAAAAACAATAACACCAAAGATCACAAATTAATGTCATGTAGATGAGAATATAAAAACATCAAAAACTTCAGGTTTCGCAGTTTAATGATCGCGTTCTAACATGTTCAATCACGAATGGTTGGAAATGGATGGCGAAAGACCACCCGGGTCAAGTTCTCAGCAAGGGGACGGTCAAAGAGTCCATGTCAGTGAAAAAAAGTTACGGTTTTGAATTATACATCGGTTTAATATAATCATTGGGAAATACGTACATGACTGTTTTTGAAGATCAAGAATACACATTCCAAAAAAATGTTTTTTGAAAGTTTGAAAGCACAGGTATTTTGCTTAAAGTTATAATATTATAGAACCTTCAGATTTTTCTTTTTCCTGAATTTTTTTATCCATTGCACTATGAATTTTCTCCAAACGATGCCGATTTTTCTTCACGGATGAATGACTTTTTACCATCACTGTAATTGCTACAAGTGACTAACCACCAAAATCCCCATGATATGTCCTGATAACATGATATCTCCTGATAACGGCACAGAATTCAAAATCCTGGCGTCCACGGATTGAGGCTTGTTTAAAATGTATATAAAAAGCTGTGAATATTAGGAAAAGTATGGTACAAAAGACGCGTGCGGCTTGGATTTGATAATGGCGCGGAAACACTACAACACTAGTATCAGTGTGCTGTATACTTTCACACGTTTTCAAGACCTTAAAAAAAGTGGGCCATAAAAGTGTACATAATAGGCACAAGAATACCAATAGTAATTAGTAAGCTGAAAATGCTTACAGCGGCATTGTAGAATGCTTGTATGTCTTGCTGGGAATAGGCTTCATAACATGGCTTGAGGTTTTCCATTACTTCAATCTGCAGTTTCCGCAGCTGCCATGGCATTTCGCGAAAGTCGTTGGAAGTCACTTCCGCAATGATAGGATTGCTTAATGTTGTTGGCAAATCAATGTAAGAAGAAGAAGTTGGAATTAGATAATTTTTCATCACTTGTACGATCTGTAACGAAACATCCAAATAGATTTTCAAAACTTGCATTATCACTCAAACTTCCAAACTTTCTCTTTCGAAGGCATTTAAAGAATATAAGTAGCAATTTAAAAATAGTGCCAAAGTGATGGTAAATTTTCCTTCGATTGCAGCAAACAGTTTGCACTAAATTAAACAAAACCTTGCATCAGCAAAATTGAAAACAAAACAACTGGTGCACCATCAACAGTCCGCAATCACTGATAAAGGAAGATGTACATGTGTAGCGTAAAAAATGAATTTTTGTTATTCATGCTGAACCCTTTTAATCTGTGTACAACTATTACATACAAATTTTTAATTTTTTGCAGCTTTTCAAACTCATAGCTTTTACAAAAAATGCTCATGGTGTCGTTAACAGGCAACCAAGCAATCATGGTTATTGCTTTGCGCTGCTGTCAAAATTACAGTAAATTAAAATCATTTATTGTGGTATGTAAAAATCTGGAAAGCTGCAAAGTTCCTTGGGTCCTGGAGCCAACAGTCATCTTAAAACAAAATTGCTAACTAATATGAAAGAATGCATAAATCAAAATATTTTCTATAGACAAATGCCTTGACCAAGTTAATTTTTTTATGTGTGGAGGATAAATTTTAATTGCACTTACACCAAGACAAGCTAAACAAATTTTGCACAACTTTTGTTTAGTTTTGATCAAGGGCTTAGGTTTCTGCTTGCTTAGGTTTCTGCTTAGATTCAAAACACTCACTCAAGTCTGTAAGACTAACATGTTCAAGGTCACTGCCAACTTTTCCTGTGACTCAATCATTGCATGGATCTATTTTATCAACTTGCTCAATATTATGACCTAAGTAACTAGTTTCCACGAAGGCGACGGGTTTGAATCTATTAGCATTTTGTTTGAATGGAAATCGATTTCATCTGACACTACGCATCCTCAGTCCTAAAATTTAATTCAAATAATCGCAACATTACGCATCCTCAGTCGTAAAATCGTATTTGAATAAGTGGAAAAGCTGAATGTAACAATTAGATATAGTCTACAATTACATGAAAGAGGCTGCTTTGTTTAAATCAGCCGTTTTCAGCCAACGCTCGCCAGGGTTGAGTACAGGACATCAAACAAACAAGCTGAAAATTAGTGGTTTGGAGGCAAATTTTTTGAAATTCACCGTTAATGAACAATCGCGTTTGTCCCAAAAAAGCCCTTCAACAACAACCGGAATAAAAGCGTTTTAAACTAAGATGTTTTTAAGATCTCCACAGAACAATAATGAAAGAAATCACCTTTTCATGGAAGCTTCTGAACGACATGGTTCCATATTGAAAATCAGACCTGGTGAACTCAACATCTTGCCAGAAATTTAAATAGTCAATCATTTCCTCGTTGTCCGTGTTTTTCAGAAACTGTCGAAAAGGGGCAGCTGCAGCCCAGTCTGTTTGTAGAGCAAGAACCATTCGCCTATTCCCTGCTTGCGACCGATAATTGTACTCGTCATGTTCAGTGAATTGCTTCACAAGCTCCTCGGTCAGGCTTGACCAGCGCTTTCCTCCTTGTGCGGTCCTTTGTTCTCCGCTGAAGATGAAGAAAAAGTTCTACTAAAGCCATGAGAATTATTCTCAGAATGGTGAATAATTTTAATAAAGTGACACTAAAGGGTATTTCCTAAAAAGTGCAGGCTCAGCTAAATGCAAATCTTTTTGCCGAAAACTTCATTTTCTGAAGCATGGCTGTGAAAACATAGGGGCCTCATGTAATAATGCCATGCTTACAACCCAACATTACAATTTCCCACAGGAATGGAAAAGTTGCACGGAGCTTTGCTAAAATCAACATGCGTGAGGATTGATACACGCAAGTTAAACAAAATCTTCCATAATTTAAAGCAATGTTTTCAAAAATAATTTTTACAAAAGTAGAAAAATATCACAGAACGGAATAATTCATTTCCAATATACACGTTCTGCACTTCCTCTTGAGTGTCACGAGTGGTCAGGAGCGCCCATCTTTGCTTGCACTGTGTATGAAACTTTCTTGGACCCTCCCATTAATGCTGGCCACAATGCTGGACAGGCCGCAAGTTGCGTTTTCCAAGTCTTCATTCAATGTGACGCGACCTGGAATTGAATCCGTCTTTCCTCAACCTTCTGCATCACTTGAGCCGGTACGGACTAGTTGAAGCATCATGCATTTGAGAAAACGATGAAGACGGTGTAAGCAAACGTCATGATTCGATGTGTTGAATTGATAATCGTTTATATTAGCGCTGCAGTGATTTTTAAGCAGCTTCAAGCTTGCCGCGCAGTTTGTTTTGACAATGACATGGAGGAATAGTGCCCAAGAATAAAAACATAAAAAGCGACGGTGGTGACGTTGAGTTCGTCAACGTAACCGGTCACGTGACACGACAGGTTTGATTTTCTTGTAAGTGCATGATTACATCATGGTTGATGTATGAAGCTGTGCTGCATGTTAAAAATGAGTAGATGCTTGATTGGAAATTCAACAACTTTGGACAGAAAGGTGTACTGCCTCTCCTGCTCCCTCACATTCTGGACTTGTTGACGCTGGTCTGTGACTTGCTAAAGACAACAATTTTTGCTGTAAATTTTTACTGTATCGTTCTACTTCATTTTTCAGGTGATACCATAAATATTTGGTGATTATGCTTTGAAAGTTTATTAAAGCAAAGTCGAAATTGTTTGTTGCGCACTGTATTGGATAAAAAACTATATTGCTTCATACTTTCAGTTTCAAACTCAGTATTACCTATGTAGTTTGGACATGGTGGTTAACAAATTAGTTGCAAGTTTTCTAGAAAATTTATTTAAAAATCTTTTTTGCTACTGCAAACATAATTTGCAATGATCTCAATAGTTTAAAACTTTATTTACATTTTTATTAGGCATCAGAAACGAAAATTCATCATGACCTCACCACGCAACCCTGCACGATCAAGGGGATGGCGATATACCTAGCTTCCGAAAAAAAAGTACAAAGACCCAAAAAAAACTGATTGTACAGAAGAACTGATTTGGGAGTTAAAAAGCAAAAGATTTGTTTTGCTTTGGATGACCTGTATCCATCGAATTTTATTAATTTTTCAAAGCCTTTTGCTTTCAAGAAAATTTATCACTTTTTTAAATCAGTTTTTCTTATCCTGAGTAGATTATTTTTTAATGAGAACTGCATTAATCCAATCTTTGTGTAGCTTCTATTTTTACCAATTCTATCTGAACATTTCACCGACAAAGTGCCGTCAGCATCTCCCGACTATTTGTAATTATTCATCTTCTGTACTGCTCGACTGATGGTGCTTTAAAGCAAAAGCACTTCCTCGGAAGTGTCAAGAGCAAATTTGGTTCATTCATTAGACAAGTGAAGCTTTTATAGACAACACTTCTCTGCACAACATGCGGCACAGCCAAAAAATCTGCACCGCAGCTTTGTGGTTTGATCATCAATGTTATAACGGCAGTTTATGGTTGAGATAAAAAGAAAAGTAATATTTGTGAATAAAGTGTTGCAATTTAAAAAAATGAATGACTTGTCGCGATTTGAACAGCTGAAATTGTAAATTTTCACTTTAAATCGACCAGTTAAACCACGTATTCGTAAACGTGACTCTGTTCTATTTCAAAATACCGGCATGCTGCCTGACAAGGACTTGCTTGCTTGGCCAGAAAATTTCGGGAAGTCGACTGGTAAACTCCTGAGCCTAACAACCGCCACCAGTCACACACTGAGAAGGTGATGTTAGAAGCTCATCGAAAGTGTTCATAAATTTGTGTAAGTACTTTAATGAATATAAATTCATGTGGAAAAATAATGGTTGTTCCTTCTCATAAAGTTAACGTTGCCCATCTTTTTTTGCATACTGAACGTAAGATTTTAGACATCATGAGCATTAAAAATCGAAAGAAAAATTTCTTGATTGTAAGATATTCAAACGATTCACTTTAACAACCAATACAGGCAGTTGTAGCTACAAACAAAGTTTCCCTTCGATAAGCAAGCATTTACTGTTTTTCGCCAGTCTTATTTTTCCTCCCCATCGTCTGAGGAAGAGTTGATTTTTTCAAGGGTTTTTTCTCAATCTTTTTTTTGGCAATCTCTTCCTGCTTCGGTGAGTCTGATGGTCCATCTTGAGATAATCTGAATGTCACGGTTGTGAACTGCGAATATTGTTCTTAGCGAGTTTAGAGAATTGGACATCATTCAGCTTAAACTGACTTCAATAATAAATCATAAAAGTAAAAAACAAACCAATTTCGCAAATTATGTTTGACGATATCAAAACTAGTCGCAAATAAATAGACAATTTGTTTTAGGATATATGGCACAACCTTTTCACGATAAGCAACAGCTTTTAATGCAGTTACAGCAGAGGCAAACCGTTGATTTTAAGGAATCTATTTCTTGCGCCAACAGGGCTGTGGAGTCGGAGTCGAGGAGTCGGAGTCGGAAGGATTTTCAACCTGAGGAGTCGGAGTCGCAGAAAATTTTAACGACTCCGACTCCGACTCCGG
>JGI24159J19872_10012337_pt1 | contig 11147 bp, 8 predicted proteins | sample Ectturendosymbi4_FD_19872 | JGI IMG/M metagenome (IMG submission 19872)
AAGTCTGATGGAGAGGTGAAACTGGAGGCACGCCCACCGACCTCCCTAGCTTTGCGTCACTCTTTTCGCTTTTTTAAATCACCGATTTCTATCATTGTGACTTCATTCTCCCCTCAACCCCTCAGAAATTTCACGGCACTGAGTGAGGCCCCGCAAAAATGCTTCCAATCGGATCGGACCTGGGGTTGCCAGATGGCCGGTATTTCACCGGCCTGGCCGGTATTTTACTACTAATTTAGCAGAGGTCGGTAAATGGCCGGTATTTTACAAATCAGTGCCCGAAGCCGGTATTTTGAAAATAGATAATATGTCGTAACTTTGAAAAGAACAAAAGCCAAATCTCTCGAATTATAATGACTCCAGTAGTGAATCTTGTCAGTTCCTTCAGGGAAGTTTGTATGCTGCTGTTGACGCAATCCTTGGCGCGATTGTCGCGTCCCACACACATCGAAATGTAATGAGCCAGCCAAAATACGGGCAAGTTAATTGTGGCTTAACAATACTCATTGTCTCTGTTTTCCCTGTGCCGCTTACGAATTGCGACACAGCTTAAATCTGGCACTGTTGACAAAATGGCCGGTATTTTTAAAAAACGCATCTGGCAACTCTGATCGGACCCCGCTTAGACCGGCCCTGCCCCAACAGTGCGTGTTTGCATCGAAGTGGTCAACTCCACATCTAAATATGTTTAGTGTTAGCCAGATTATTACCCTGTTTAGTGTTACCCAGTCCTCTAGGCAGCTCCGAACCAAGTGGGAGGCTGGCAGTGGGTTTGTGTAGTTGCCAGTCGTCCTACCATTTGCCGTTGTGCAACGTGGCACCCCACGTAGAGACTCAAAGGTTATAACTGAAGCGCATTATGGATTTATTATGCTTGAAAAGAAACTCAATTTTAGTTTTCTTACCTTCGTGTAACTGTCGCTCGTAACGTTCAAGAGGAGCATAACAGCAATCGACGTATGTTTATGGATTGGTGTTCATAAACATTCTATTTTAGAAAGATTTTCTCCAGCAGAAAAAATAATCAAAACGAAAAAATGCTAAAGGGTAACCACGTAAAGTGAAAAAAGCGCGAAAATTTCTCATCACATCAATGGTCCGCTTCGTATAGTTTAGACATGTGCAGCTAAATCTATTTTTACAGTTCTTATGGGTGATGGCTGTACATATTTGATTCATAGGAAAAGTATGTTGTACAGCACTACAGGCAGGTCAAATTTTTGAGCCTATGACTGACATTTTCATGAGATTGCAATAGGCGCCCATTTTCAGCTTGGCACCAGGCATAGAAACTTCAAGATTTCACTTTGCTGCTGTTTGCGCCAACGCCACCATGCGACCAATCAAACAGCGCTCAGCTAAATTTTTAAAAACATCGGTGCGGGTGGACTTCCCGTTTGCTGTGTCAGCATCGTAGTGTGTTTAGCGCATATCTTTTTTCCTTGTCTTTCGAATTAAACAACGGCACGTTGACGAATCAACCTGAGGTATTGAGAAACGCCGCCGGCGGTGCTGCAGGGTGTGGAAACGTGCAGTTGCAATTGGAGAGCGCGCGTGAAGCGCAAATACTGGCAACATCGCACCAATAAATCACCTTGCGAAAGCTTGCTTTTGACGTTTCGCGTGTGACGGAAAGAGCGCATATCGATTGCTGTTGTCAAAACCTACAGATACGAACGTTGATTTTATCAAGTTTAACGACCTGTTTGCCATGGCGCACTGACTGAAAAGGTACAATTTGAAATGTTTTGTTTCCTGAAAACCTCGTCCGTCCTGGTTAATTTTATATTTTTGCTTTTTTCCTTTTTTTCAATCAGTTATGAGCTCCATTTTATCCGATCTTTCACATGCCGATGGAAAAGAAAACAGCTTTCATCGCCTCGAAGATTGGCTGTTTGTGGAGCGAAATTCAGCAGTTCATGACTTCCGAAAAAACGTCAAACTCATTCAGAACAAAACCAACCTCAAACACGGATGTAGCCATTTGTTTCATGAAGGGGTACAAAAAATGTCGCACTCAGATCTTGTGACAAGATTGCTTCAACAGAAAATCTTGTTTTCCACGTAGGTCTGGGGAAACAGTTTCATGTCGGATTTTTCTCCACAAAAATGATATCCGCTGGGACCAACGGAAAAAGATGTTATCGTGGCTAAAATCCACGAGCCAAAATATGTTGAGCACTGGCAACCCTTTGAGTGGGTTACAGGACAGAAAAAGCTTTGGTAAAGCAAGCACATTGTTGTAGATTCTCACAAGATATATGCGAAACACCTGCTTAAAGTTTTAATTTCAGGTCAAATGGCACAGGGAACAACAAATGCCTTTAATGTTTTTTTACTACAATGGGACTTGGACGATCAACGTCTGTGATCAACAAAAGTGCTTTTAAGGTCTAGTTTTTTTAGCTTTTTAAGCCGATTCTTTCCGCTTGAATGCCTTGTGAATAGACGAGATTGCGCAGAATAAACTAAACTTTGCGGCTCGGTGCCCGAGACCCAACGCAATGTCGACAGGGCTATTGTCATTTTAAATAGAGAATAGAGTTTACGGATAAGGCGGAAAGTTCTGTTTTGTCAAACAGCGCGTTATTATGATCGTAAAACTAGTGGACACTTACGCTTTGATCGCATTTGCAGTTTCTCGTTCAAGCAGCAGATTTGAAGGATGAATAACGAAAACGCTGCAGTTTAGTCAATTTCTGTGGAAAGTCTGGCTTGTTTCACAAAATATTTTTCAACTGGTCTGCGAATCCTGCACATTTTCTCTTATTTTTGGTAAATTTAAAAGAGGCTTTTTCTATGTGCTCTTCCAGTTCCGTAAGTTTATTCTATACCTGTAGATTTTTGTTGCAGTTTATAGCCAAGGCTTTGATGTTGCGCTGATAACATAGGTAGGGTTTCTGAGGTAATCAGGCAAACATGAGTGAAGTAGAAAGAGCAAGCTTTAGATGGCTGGACTCAGTTGGCCAAGCAAGGCCTTCAAAACTTTCAACGCAAGAATTACGTGAAGATTGCGAAGACCGGGAAGAGTGCTTAGAAGTGAGAAAAGAATCTCGGCCAACTCGGCTCGATTCGACCGACCGCTTATTGTTAGAGGAAGATCCCGAGAAACACACTTTCGCTCCATTTCTGAGCAACAGCGACGGCGCGAAATACGTGAAAGAGCAAACACTGTTCAGCGCCGCGAGATCAACGTTACGTGACCGGAGACAGTCGCAGGTCGGTCCGATCTTTTTGGGGGGACACTTTCTTCACAACAGTGAAATCAGGCAGACCCCTCAGCACGAAGTGGGATGTGCCTACGAAGCCTCGAATCCCGGCGAGGCGACGTCGTTCGCTGCGTCACAGTATTTGCTTTTCCCGCCCTTGGCTCACGGGACAGAAGCAGCTCAAGCTGCCACTTTGAGTGAGAGCGGAGCAATGAAGAAATCTGCTTCGTTCGCCACTTTGAATGAAGCGACAGCGACTGGTTCTGAACGTGAGAGTCAAGCATCGAAATGCGAACAGTGGCCCGGGCGCTTAAATCGAAGGAGGTCATTTTCTACGCAGTCGGGAAACTTGGAACGCCTTGCCTATGACTGTTTTCGCTTCAGCGGAAGAGAAACTGGTACTGCCCGAAGCAAACCGCTTAAACGCGCTACAGTTGGTTTTCCACTTCAGCACGCTTCAGTCAATCATTTGAAGTCGTCATCAGTGACGACGTCAAATACACGAAGGACAATCCAGCCATGCCTACAAACCAGAGCATCATCGCACGCAATGCAAAGCGGTTATCCTTTGCGAGCAAGATTTGTTTCTCAAATTGATGACCACAGGTGAATTGCTTCAGAGGCGTTTTCCCTTCTAAGCAAACATGGCAATAGCGCAGCCAGAATCAGGACGAAGAGGCTATGCCCTCCACGAAACAAATTTTCCAAGGAGTTTACTGGTGCTTTATATAAATTTTCAAGTGTTACAAAATAATCGGAACGACTCAAGACGTCTTTAGTGATTGACGACGTCACTGATGACTGGCCCCTCCTGAACAAAATTCTTAGTTGCGCTACTGAAACATTGTCCTCTTTGTATGAGTCAATGAAGTCATACACAAAATTGTAGGGTTGTTCACATAAATTCGGTCGTATTCTTATGATAAAACTGCGCAAAATCATATTGGAATTTACTACCCTTAGCTGAAGACAAAAAATTATTTGGGTTAATAGAAACATTGAAACAATCTTAAATCTCTTGTTTTCACAGATTAAAAGAAATGAATACTATAAATTTTATAGAGGGAGTCACGCATTCTCTTGACAATTGAGAAATATATTTTTCTATGTTGTTCTTAGCAAAGACTTAACGCGTTAGCAGGTTTCCTGTTTCAACATGAGTCTTAGTTGGAAAAGTGTTATTCAATAAAAATGATTTCATTTGAATAAGAGGTGATGATGTCTACCTAGAAGGAGAAATCTATACTCTGGTAAGATCTTCGTGTCTGATTCTTAGCTGTGAAAAGATTCCTTTCGATAGACGGTATTCAATAGCAGATTACATTTTCTCGAAAACACCGTCAGCCTGAGGTACAAATATTCATCATTAATGCTGAAGGCTTCCATGAAATTTTGGCATCAATTCAAAATTAATTCCACCGTCAGGTGTGCTTCTTTCACTAGATTTAAACTCGCTAGTTTGCAGATTGCTACAGCGGAGATTGAGAGTTGGATACACTGCAAATGAGGTTGTTCTGCATATCCAAAAGAGAAAATTTTTTCGAGAGAAGATTCGTAAAAGGAAGGTAACCACTTTGGAATTTACATGGTAATGCTGAAGTTCATGCCATAATATTTGTCGACCATTGTGTGTTAGAGAGTTTTTTACACCCTCCAAGCTTGTATCCACCAATGGAAGTTTGACATTTTCTAGGCACTGCTGTGGACAATAGCCAGTACTTTATTTCAAACAATTTCAGAAAGTTTCGAATGGGACAAAAACGTTTTTAGTGGGGATTTAAATACAGTAAGAGTGAAGGACACTTTTCAAAATGTTAGGTGGATAAGGTTAAATCCTGAAAATATTTAATCAATGTTTGCCATTTTTTCCGCAAAATGACTACCATTCTTTCACGCCAATCCATGTTGCGCATAAAAGTACTAGAACAGCGTGAACAGTTATTTTAACTGAAAACCTACGTCTGCTATAGCTGAAACTTAAGGCTGCTTACGAAAAACAGCCACACGCTTGGTTGTTTGTGCAGAGTTAGTGCATACTTGATCTTTCAAATGATCGAAAAGTAATAACTTTTATCTCTTATTTTTTTCAATTATCGAAATTTGCAAGAAAGCTTGCCTTTTCTTGCTACGCGCATAAATTTCCAATCAACTGAAGTTTCTTTCATCTTCCTGCATGGTCGTGTTTGTTAGAAATATTTAAATCTTTTAGATATGATGCCACCGCACCACGCTCGAGCCTGTGATGAGATTTTGAATGGCTGACAGAGAGCACTAAGTTTTTGCGTTGAGGAAAGGGGATATTTTGGATAATTCTATCGGGTTACGCAGTGGTAGCGGGGTTTTCCGGAAGGCCGCCCAGGGCCGTTAAATAGGAAAATGGACACATTGGGAAAATAAGACGTGGACCAAATAACCGTCCGGGCTGTCATACGGCAGTTGCATATTGCCTGTGTCTGAACAACTACACATGCACACGTTTTGTTCTAGTGGTTTCAAATATAGTGGGTCTTCAATATCCATTGAAAAGGTGATCTGGGCCGCGATGAAAAAAGTTTGCCGACCGCTGGTGTAAGTGACAACTACAAATAGTGTTCAAACTCAGTACGGTATAACGTTGGACGTACCGTGTAAGGTGACAGGTACAAATACCGGTACGGTAGTATTCAACTCAAATATTAGCACCAGATAAACGCCCACCTAAAATAAGCGCCCATGAGCGGACTAAAGACAAGGCGGCCTTCCGGTAAACCCCGGTAATATGCTTTTCCCTTGACACTCTTATCAAAAACTAGTCCACGACAGTGATTCTGAGCAGTTGCAAACTCTCCTTCTTCCAATAATACCTGGTGTTTGGCATTTGGCAATGGGCAGCCGCTGTGATTTGCGACAAATGTCACTATGACTTAATGTCACCACTGCCACAGTGACTTGCCACCACTGCAGCAGTTATTACTAGGCATTGATTAAGAGGGGATAGGCGACGGCAGAGCATTCATGACCCCCGAAATCAGCAGGCAAACTTTCAAAGAGAGTCACACTGTTCTGTCAGTACCCAGCGAAGGGCCAGCTTCTACAAATTATACTTTTTTATATAAAATATAATATATTTTCATATTTTCAATTGTTAATATATTTATGCTTTTAAGGTTCCAACTTAGTTTATTTTACCAATAGGATGGTATTTTATTGCATGTTTCTTGTATTTTATATTGCCATATTTTATTTTGCTGCACCATACTTTATTTTGTGCAAAAGTGTGCATTGTGCATAACAGGGCCGCAAAAATGTTTAGCGGGCCTCACGTGGCACGAAAGCAGTATTTTCCCCATCCCTGCCTTAACCGGGCAAAAGCCAAAATTGACACTTTCTTTGAAACTTGTTGAAAGGACGCGAAAGACCAGCGCTTCCCAACCATTGAGCCACGATTTTCTTTCAGGATGGCCGTGGAGCATTACGTAATAATTTTTAAGGATTTAACTGAAACGTTTCTTGAAACTTATTTAATTTTCTATTGAGTTGATCTCATAATGTCCAATAAACAAGTGCTATTGTCAACGCAGGCTACGGAAGTAAAAGCTTCAAAGTAGGGCGCACTTTGTAAAATGGAATCTCGCTTGTCAAAGAAAGCTACATGCCAAACACTGACGTTATCATTCGTAAATGGCCGGCACCTAAACCTCGACCATCTGTAGACTCACAAGCAAGTGAAAAGTTGTCATCCTTACGCCATTTCCATCCTTGTTCGTTACAATTTTCAAAAATGTTGTCACAGCATCTGGTCAAAGTACAAAAGTTGTATGTCTCGTCTTGGGCCTATCGGCTAGGAAAAAAGATTTGCTCCGATAAGACGCCACTGCATAAATTTCACCTCACCCTGGTCTTTGCTTTTGACTCTCCGTGACTTGGAAAAGATTACATTTTCTTCAACTTTTGTGGCCTAACGTTTTTAAGTGATTTCCGTTTGCTTTGGTAAAATTTCCCATGAGAGCCAAAAACGCTATCAACACACGTTACCACAAATTTGAGAAATCGTTACCAAACTTCAACACATCATGCGCTTAAATTTGTCCCAGTTTTATATTCACTGCAATCACTAGCTGCGTTAAATTTCTTTCAAAATATCTCATGTTCCCTACGTCAGTGTCCCAATTTTTCTCCACTCAGACCCCATCTCGCACCCCCTATATGTGACTGCAATGACGACTGCAATGACAACTGCAGCGACGTATTAGCCTAAATCAATTTCTGCAAGAAAAAGCTTTTGTCGCGCAACAATTTCCTCATGCCTACTTCTCCCGCACCGATTTTTCAGCCATTCGAAAAATTTCAACGGATAGCGTCCATTATTCGATTGCTGCTGCGTTGTCTGCTCAATTATCGAAGGATATCCCTCGTGTCGCACGTCAGTCAAATGTCATTCGCCATGCTGTCCAGCGACATGGTGGCAACGACGCAATATCGCAATGGATTGGAGTTCGATCCGAACGACTACCGAGCTCTGTCTGAGGTGCGTGCTGTTTGTGACGTGATAGCGTTGCAGATCGAGCGAGCGAGCGAACCACGTGACAAGACGTTCTACACGCTGCAGGTTGAGCTGTTTTAACATGAGCTGCTCTACAGGCTGGATGTTAATCAGAAGAGGGTGGACCCAACTGAAAAACACAAGCCCACGTGTTGATCAGGTCCAACACATTTCGGAAAAGCGCAACCAATAACACTGATCGCTTTTAAAAAATTGCTAAAGACAGGTGTTCTTCCAGCAGTGTGTTTTTCTGGTAATTAGAATCTCACACGTTTCGGCAAAAATCAAATTCATTCAAACTTCATTTAAAACTGCAGCATTTAAATTTTCGTGAAAGTTAAGTTTCTTGTAAAATACAACGTTTCATATTACTGCTCCCGCTAAACTTGCTTAATTTCAATTTAAATACTGTACTTTTTCCATTGAAAAAGCGTTTAGATAAATGCTTTGCCCTTTTCTGTGGTAAAAATTTGCATCGGGTTTCGAAGCTAAATAATTGTTGAGTTTTAGTTTTGAATTTTTCGATTTAGCGCACAAAATGCGTTGTGATTAACTCAAAGAAATACATAGATACACCAGTAATATTACTGTTGTGGAGCAGAATTGTTTAGTCAGGCAACGGATTGATGCTGTCCATTCTTTATGTAATTGTTACGAGGTACGTTATAAAGTTTCCGAGGAAATAGTGAGCGAAACGTGTTTTCGCTTGGATATAATCATACAACTATATTTTCATTTACCTTTTTTTCATTGGCGGATGAACAAACGCATGAAAAAGGGACGATACAAAGTTTTACCAAAAGCGTGTATTTCAGAGACCTCTGAATGACACTGTCCGGAATATCCTGAACTTAGTTCCTGAACAAAGAACCGATAAGCAGCTAAAATACGTGAGTAAGATTTGTTTCGCCAAATCACATCATCATCGAATTGCGATCGATTTCATTCGCCACGTATTTGGCAAATTTTTTAATTTTCGTTGTCTTTACCACGTGAAAAATAGAAGTTTTGCAGTAAGTATAGTTGTTTTTGTCACATTCGTGTTTGCCGACAAAAATTCTCAGAAAATAAGCGTAGTTTGAAATATCGGTGCACGCTCGTAAGAGCTCATGCTGTACTTGCTTGTTTCCTTGTAATCGCAATTTTCGTATGCGTGCATCCAGGGATGTAGTGCTAAGAAAAGGTATGGGAACCCACCCAAAAAATAGCCATTTTAAAACAGCTTCAAATCCATTTTAAAGCAAATGCGACAAAGGTGTGAAAACGTCGCTCCCACGCGTTCCCGCCGCACTACACCCCTGCATGCATCTTACAACCTGTTTCAGCGTCAAATAAATCACAGCTCACTCTCTTCATGTGGTAAATGTTGAAAACTAGGAGCAAGGTTTAAGTTTTTATTCCCCTGTTACTCATTGCTTCATGTGGAACATGGAAAATGACGGACTGCTAACTTAATTTCATGTCCAGTAAGACTGTCTCTCGATCATTTGTGGCTTTGCGAAAGAACATTCCAAAACGCTCATTTTCGCTTTTTTTACAAAACCAGACATTTAAAAAAATTCCATTTATCCGTTAAGACTGAGGCAGTCCATAAAAGGCTGACTACGATATGGGATACGTAAGAGCAGGGGTGTGCAATCCGTGGCCCGTGAGCTGAAGTGTTGTGGCCTGCAGAAAGGTCCAGATTTTAAAAGGGTCAATCTTCCGTGGGTGGCCATCCAGTTGTCTACCCCGCAGAACTTGACACATGAAGCTGGGGCCAGTGGACCAATCTGGTTATGTGCATTTGGCCCGGTTGTGCTGTATGGTTGCACACCCTTGGGTAAGAGCATTTACCCTGCGTGTCTGGTGTAGGGTGGCAGTACCGTGTTTACACAACGATTGGCGCACAAGGTGCATCCCTCACAATAAGTTTGTCTGAACCGCTCAAGACTTTGTGGCTTTATCTGTTTCTCGAGCAGTCACGTTTTCGTTGCTTTATCAACAAACAGGCTCTCAAAGGACTCCGCGCTGCCGTGGAGGAGTTTGCCGAATTCCCTCTCAGGATGCAAGAGGCTTTAGTGCGAGTGGCGTGGCTGGATGAGTACGATTGTACACTGCGTAGATTTTATCAGTGTGCCTGCGCAATGCTAACTGCGTTTTCAATGAACTTTGCGTTTATTGAATTGTGTGTGTACGCGTGTTTGCCGCGTGGGGAAACACCCAAGTAATTGGCATGGCCTGTGGTGGTTGTTCCAGCTTGCGCAAGTTTGAAATGACGTATAGGTTCAGCGCTTCCCAAACAGTGCGTCGCGGCGCACTGGCGGGTCTCGAAATTATTTCAGCGCCGTAACCAGCTGAAAATTTCGAGGGGCAACCCTAACAAATAAAAACGTTTTTGGCGCTTTTAAAATGATTTTGAAAAATTTTGGGCCAATTGCCCGGTTGCTCCCGTGGTTGCGGGTCGCGGGCTTGTTTCAGGGGGGCCGCCAAGCATTTCAAAATGTTGCATATTTTCTCTTCTAATGTTACAAAATACAATCTTCCCATTTCAAATTATTAAATTTTTTTAACTGATACGTTTCTTGAAAATTAGCCGATATTCTACTCATAGTAGGTACCACAAAAATTGTTCGTAAAAGTGGGTCGCAAACTTAAAAAGCACTGATGTAGCTCAACGTCATGTGTACACAAAACAACCATCTACACCCTGTGGTGAACCAACAGTCTGCTTTAAAGTTGGTGAATGTTTGAACGCTCGCTTGAAAGGCACAGTTCCGAAACCGAGGGTCATATATGATGATTAAGCACATACAGGAATATGTCGGTACCAAACAACATTTATGGGGCTGGATTTACGAGAAATTGAATAAATGGTTTTGCGCATGAGTGATGACCCTTCTCTTCGCTTTGTTTTTCTTTTGCTTTTCGCCGGTGCTTCGCAGTAAACGTTGTATACAAGCACATCACCTGACCTCGGTTTACCTCACCTTACTTTACCTAACCTTGGTTTACCTAACTTTACTTCACCTAACCTTGGTTTGTGTTGCACACTGATGGTGGTTCTAAAACATTTTTAATGTTTCGAGAGCAAGGAAAGGCACGTGCATGTTGTTAATAAAACTGCAGATTTCAACCGAAGCGTATAATAATAAGACAAGGGCACAAAGCGGAAACTTTCTATTTTATTGTTTCTGGAACTGCTCTGGTGACAAAAAACAAGATCAGCCTCTCTGGAGAAGGATACGTGGAAACAGTAAGTGCTTTAAGAAGCTATGATCAGCAACTACAAGGTAGAAAGTAGTCGAATAAAGCAACTGTTTTGGGAAAAAATTAATCACTAGGGCAAGTTTTTGCAACTTTTGCAACTTTTTTTTACAGCTTCCAACAGCTGCTTAAATGCTCAAAATATCTGTGTTTCAATGTTTTGAGCTGTT
>JGI24159J19872_10012339_pt1 | contig 11146 bp, 9 predicted proteins | sample Ectturendosymbi4_FD_19872 | JGI IMG/M metagenome (IMG submission 19872)
CCTAGCTCCGCCCCTGTTCACTAAAAATTGCTTTCCTTACTGTGCGACGGCTCTTTGCATTTTCTGTTTCTTAGCTGAATCATATGAAACAGTAAACCAATCAAAATCAACTCAATAAATCAATAACACCGGAATCAACCATGTTTACATAATAAATGCTATCTCCCAAGACTCCCACCACGTCAGTTGCAACTTGAAAGCAAGCGAGATTGATTCGTTTGGTACGAACATAAGTTGAAGGCAAAAGAGGTATCGTTGTTCAAACTCACATGTGGGCGCTTTCTCGTCAATCATAAAGGCTTTGTGCGGACAACAGAAGCGATTGCTGCACATCAAGCTCGTTAGCTGCAGGAGGCGGTGTCCACTAATCCAACTTAGGGTATTTTTGCGTCATGTTTATTTGTCAGCTAGTAGATGATGTGCCAGGTTGAGATCTGAAAACATGGTATTTTGCAGAAAGAAGAAATGTGTAATATATGCACTTGAGGTGACAGCCTTTCTTTGTTACTGCAGATTACACGCGTTTCTTAACATTGTGTGAATTGGCCATGTTGTGACTTAGATATTGGTTGATGGAAAGCTTCAGTAGTTTTCTATTTGTTGTGGTCAGCAACTGCAGTGCCAGTGTAGTGGATGCAACAGTTCGTACTAGGAATTGGTATTTCAGAACTTCTGATTATTTTACTGAAGTGCTGTCTTGCTTGTGTCAACCCATCTATTGCGAAAAAGGATTTTGCCGCGTGTGTTCCAGCGCGTAGATCCGGTGCGCTGACCACATTTCTTCACCAGTCGCTCACTGCATTGCCAGCGTGGTGACCACGTGTTGTTCTGCTGCCGCGCCATCATCGAAGTATTTTCTACTGCTGCTAATCAGGAGCCTCTTGTAAGTAAAGATTCGTACACCAAGAAGAGCTAACGCCTTGCTTCGGCTTGGTAACTGAAAGTGTCAGGTAGTTTAGTTGGGAGTCAAAACAGTACCCAAACTTGTTTTTTTTACTGAGACAATACGGTGATTTGTCTCATAATAGTATTAAAACTCGCCGTAAAGAATTCACTATCGTAACTTTTCGCACATTATGATCGAATTGACTTATTTTGTAAAGTCATATAAAAAAAATTCGGTCTATGACCGAAAANAGACAGACTCATACAACAACCAGGCTGCCTCGTTTTTCGTAGCGTTTGTCNAAATCAGCAGTTCTGCGTACAAAGACGACCTTTCTCACAAGCAACGTCTACACTGGCTGCCCAAATCTTTATACCAGTTTAGCTACAGGCAGTTGTTGACGTTTGTGGTGCAGCCATTTGACTCAGAGCAGTTTTGTGCCATGCACAGATTTCATAAATGTTCATCTTGCGTTGAATGTATCTGGAAGTTGAAGTTATGAGCAAGTGTGACGTAGATAAACAAGGCCGTATATACGGTTGAAATTGTTAATAATATCTATGTTACAACTCCACAACAAACAATTCGGCAGAAAATATGTTTCCATATGGTTATTAACAAATTCCAAAGTGGCATAAAAATTTTGTAGAGCGAAATAAGCGACTTTAATATTTTAGGAAGTCAAGGAGTGGTGAACGTGCATACGCAAGGATTATAGTTTTGAAATTCCCGATTGTGCAAACTCATTTGAATGTTAATGTGAAATAAACTGTGAGTAAAGCAGTGTTATTAGGCCTAATTGACTGAAAGATTCTTGTAGCAGAATTGCTCATTTTGGCGAAAAACCTTGCTGCACGTAATTCGTCACCGCTGCTAAGTGACATGAAGTGGAGATATTTACGCATTTCAACGAAAATGAAATTACCAGAAAACCATGTTTGCTCTGTTGTTGGCTTGGGTAGCATAGCTAGCGTATATTGCCAGTGATCTGTCGGTGGAAAGCAATGGAACGCATCCCCTATCATCTTCAAGGTACTGCAAAATGAAAATCTTATTCCATTCTGTTAGATCTGAAGAATCAACACATTGTATCTTCAGTTAGATATTATGCCTTTCATGTAAATGGTACAGCCAGTGCCGTATCAGGCCAACTCTGCCCCCCCCAAAATGCTTACAAGGGCCCCCCTAATGGCGAATTATAAAAAAAAGTTATGTTATGCTACATCTCGAGGCCGAATGGACTTCAAAACAAAATATTTGGCAGAACCTGGCCCGTAGCCCTATTTTAAGGTTTGGAGGGGAAAATACATTTTTATGGGGGAAGATTTCAATTTTTATCATATATTTCAAACAAATTTTTCTGAGTGCAACAAAATTTGGGGGGAACAAAAAGATTTGGGGGTAACTGCCCCCGAATGCCCCACCGTGTCTGCAGGCCTGGGCAGAACCATCGCCAGAAAGTCTTGCATTTGGGGGCCTTCATGTTTGTGCAGGGGGGCTAGACATTCTGAAAATTTATTTTTAATTCACAACACGAACAGCATTTGCAGATTGTGCAAATTACATTATAAATATTTTCCTGCAAATACCCATAATTGGCTCGTAGTTTCCTACAAAAATTTTTTGAACCAGCTTAACAAAAGGAATTGGGTCGTAAATCATTGTCATTTAATTGACGGCGATTATTCAGATGTCTTAATGAAATGCAAATGTAAAAAAAATTTGCAGGAAAGCAGAATCAATCCTATCGTTCAGTTACGAAAAAAGTATTACCGAAGGAGCAAACATGAGGCCGGTCAAAGCATGTGTGCCGCGATGAACGTTTTCTTTCATTAGCGCAAATTGATAAACTTTACCATGAACTTAAGCCAAATGTGCTTATAAAGCGTGCGCATTGCCGTTTTCACTGGCCGAAATACGCATGCATAAACCTTGCTGATGTCTGGATTTATCTCCTGGTGCATGGCACATGTTTAGATAAATAATATTTTGTATCTCAAATCGCCTATAAATGTTAACAAATATAGACTAAGGCCTAAGTGGACGCAACGGTTGTCATCCACAACTAACCGCACTACTCTGTTTTGGGACACCACCCAAAATAGACTCTTCTAACTACACAATTAACTCCATTTGGCTGTCTGAACAGCAGGCTGCGCAACTGCTTAACTTTGGTCGTAAGCACCAAAGGTATCTTGCTGCTATGCGCTACAAAATAAGTTAAGACTACCTGGGCTATTACCCAGCCTACATTTTTGCAACAATCACTCCACAAAATGCGTTGATCAAGTGGAAGTCTGACTTCTGGACGTATACAACTAGGCATGTCAGCAGGGCCGGATAAATGAACGCGAGTCCCATCAGGGCAAAGTCGTGACCGCGAGGCCCCCGACACGCTTAGCGTAAGTGCGCTGACAGTTCGCTCCTTTGCCAGCAGAGGCAGGTTGCGAAACTTGCTAGCGGAATGTTGTACTCTTTGTCTTTATTACGTAACAATAAACACGGCAATAAATCTTCAAATGTTCACTACAAGTTATGGGAGAAGGCGTTTTGCCGCACGTAACCAGGGCTCCCACTGCGAGTTTTTTCCGTCGATCTGAGCTGTGTGTCTGGGTTTAATTATGAAAAATCGCGTTAAGTATGTGTTTTTTGAAGTGATAAACTCATCACCAACGTCGATGTGTTCAATAAAATAGAGATAACTTCATATTACAGTGTTTACATGAGCACATCCGGTGAGAAATTACACATATCGGATGAAGCAGAACGTGTTCAATCGGTTTCATATTCTCATATGAGATCATTGTCAGGGTTATATACTGTACAGTGGTGTGTTTAAAGGAAGGCAAGAGAGGCACTTGACGCGAGCCCCCTTTGCAACTGTAACGTGCAAATTGGCCTACCTTGGTTTCAAAGGGGCCCAACAGTAACTGCAATGTATAAGTGGGCTACTTTGCTTTTATAAGGGGCCCCCTACCGCAGTTGTAATGTGTAAATACTTGCTTTCAAAGGGGCCCAAAGTAACAGTAATGACCTTTCCTTTCAAAGGCCGCCTAACTTCACTGATTTCTACTGCTTCATATTTCAATTTGGGGGATCGAAGCTTTCTCTGGGGTACTAAGTGGTGACGGGACTGGAATTTCGGGCCTCCTGTGACAGCGTGCCCCACCCCAATTGGGGGGTATTGAGTGCGGCTGATACGACTCTGGGTACAGCAAACCTCGGTTAATCAGGATTCGATTTGACCGACGATTTTATCCGGCTTCGGCAAAGATCCGATTTAACCAAAGATAGGTTGTTTCAAGCCTCACGTCATCTGAGACTGAGATATCGGTGAAAATCACTTAAATTGAACGCATTTACGACCCAGCAGCAGACTTTCGCAGAAGAAAAATGAATTTAGTGATGTATTTACAATGGCAAAAAAGACGAGAAACCGCCATATCCAGGCAGTTATGAACAATCCCAAGTTCATAATTTTAGAATACTTGGCTGCTAAGAAATCTCGGGTTTTGGACTGACACAGATTTCTGCGACTGGTCCATAAACAGTGACTGAGACATGTTACCGAGTATAATACACTCAGTGATAATACTCTACATACAGTACTCACACTCAACACTGATCAATAGACTGAAACCGTAGTGCGGCGGCGTGCCTTCAGCGATATGCTCAACGTGATATGCTATGCCCGTGTGTGACGTAAGAATATCCCTATGATTAGTCGAATGTTGCGCGCAGTTGCGGCTGATGTGATGATAATTCCAAATGTTCATTGGTGATCGTGAGCACGCTTATGTTGCGCCTGAAATGTGCCGAATCTTTCCTAGAGACCAGTGAATGTACTTTTAAAGAAAACAAGAGCGTGTAAGTGGATAAAAATCTGGATTACGAGATGTGAAAAGAGCAGATTTTATCCGGTATTGGCGAAGATCCAAATTAAAAAATCCGGATAAACCGACGATTTTCATAAAGAAAAACGTTAGAAATCATTCGTACCGCCAGTTTTATCTGGTTTTCGCAAAGATCCGGTTTAACCAAATTCGGATCAACCGAGGTTTACTGCATTTTTCAGGTTTTGTAAAGTTTCTATGGCGGTGGTTGATTTAGAAAGGATAGAGTGCGGTTGCAAACACTTAATGTTGCAGTTTGTCACGCAAAATAATCAAAACGAGGAGAGCTTCAGCATAACTCATTTTGCTTATAACCATTTACAAAAGCATTCGACCTATTACCTGATGTGATTGAATAGAAGGTAGCTAGCCCCGTCAAACCTGTCAATAAATAATAATCAGTGCAGTTTTTCATTTCGAAAGGAATACTCTGCAGGAATTTTAATTGTTAAACTGTCACATTCTTTAAAAAATCTTTCGTTTTCTTCACTTGGTTAATATTGTGAACATTTTAGGAGTACTCCAAATTTCCTTGATGATTCTTTTACGACTAAAAAGATCCAAATCTTTCAAAATGCGGGATCATTGCTCAAGTTTGCCTCTAAACGCACACTCCTGTAACGCTGGCCACACATTCCTTTGCATTGTGAACATTCCTGGTGTAAAAACAAGATGCTCCCTTCCATCATCCATCAAAGCGGCATCAACTGTAGATCAGTGGGAAGTCATTTTTAACTTCTAAAATCTATGGCGAAAATCTGTTCTTGAAATTTCGTTGTTGAGTGTTTGCGGCATACACAAGCTGTGGCGGATGGGTCTGTGGTGCTGACCCTTTTGTTAAATGGTGTATTCAAACATCAAACTTGTGGAAATTATTAAGGTCGTGCCCTTTGAAATAGAGGGTCTTCGTGCTTCGAAAGTGGCTGCGAAAAATCATGCTAGTGTTGATAAATGTTGGACGCGACTCATTTATAAAGGTCGAAACATGTGATTATCAGGTTTTAATCATAGCGTGGAAAATCCTGCAATCTATTGGGCAACCATCACGACATGAGGGCGAAATCTGTTTACTCGTGGATTCGTTAACAATTATAGTCATTCCGCTTCATGATCTTTCGATCTGGCCAGGAAAATGCAAAATCCAGGCTACTGGGAATGAGGATGTACTTTTTATTGCTTTGTAACGTTCACGACTTCATGCGCCAATCGTTACCATTTGAAAAACACATGTTTGAAACTGAAAGTAAATCTAAAGAACTGTTTGATTCCTACCTTTCTGCTCATACTTTCCACCAGTACGTTAGCTGAGTTGAATTGTACTGCTTGAGAAAGCAGATCACATCACGCCGATTCAACTGGTAAAAGCCAATGAAATTTATAAACTCCTATGCTTTATTTTCCGCGAGCTTGCAGAATGCAGCCATGAACTATCCTTCGTTTTACGACAGATTCACCTTATTTTACGTTAGACGTTTGCTGTTTAAGATTTGGTTGAGCACATGCAGCTGTGCGGTAATCACTGTTGGCTCTGCATTCACAATAGGGCGGTGGAGTAAGGTTCGTGGATTTAATCTTTGTGGTGACGTCATCGTTGATCATTCAAGCTTGGAATATCGTTTTTGTACAATTTGTAAAATATACCCCTACTCCCGTCGCATGAACAATACAACNAGACAAAAAATTGTTGCGACGAAAATGAGCTATTTATCTACAAGTCANTTTAAAGGTCGACATGGTCNTTTACAGCAGTGGTTTTATCAACTGACCAAGATAGCCGAGATTTCAATATTGCTAAGCCGAAAGAAGCCTGTTGCAACGACTGTCACAAGTGGAAATAAGCTTACTGATTATGCAATCTAGATTTCGTTTCTTGTACAGTATTATTAGGTTTAGAGCAAATGTACGCTGAGAAGGAAACGCGTGACGCAAAAGGGAAGTAATCTGCAGCTGGGATTGACCAACAACGCTTGCAGTGTGGTTTTCTGGGCGAAACGGAAATGCAGAGCTCGTAACGAAATGGTGGCGAGGATGTTTTGCCTTGAGCACATGGCAACAAATTTTAATCTGAAAAACGCCATTGCAAGGACCGAAAATCAACGTTACTCACCTTATCATAATTGGGAAAATGAAAAATTCCGAAAGTGCTTGTACATCCCAATAGGGCAGGATGGGTCGCCATAACAATGTGACGCTGAATGCGATCGACACAAAAATAACAATGAAGGTACAGAAAACAAAAGACTACGGCTGATAAATTATCATGGCGTTCACCAAATAATTGCGTTTGTCATTTCGTGATTTTTTTTACATTGCTATTTTTGCAGAGGTGTTGCAATTTCTTGAAATAATTGGATGTGGCTTGTCCAGTTTCAGTAATGTGATTCGTGAAATAGTTTGCATGTTTTCGACGTCAACAAAATCGATACATTCAGAAAGTTGTCAAGTCAAAACTGTTTCTGTGACAATGACATTTCAACACAGTGGTTCTCAACCTTTTCACACCAGCGAACCGGTAAAAAACGCAAAACAATTTACGGACCGGTAACATACAATTGCAATGATTGCAACAGATTATCACAATCATTTTGTTAGCTAAAGCTGTAATACGGTTTCTTTTCGAGGATATATAGTCAAAGTCGTAGGGCAACTCCTACAAATGTTGTCTTACAATGTCTAATAACCCTTAAGCAATGACATCAATACTTGTCAAAAAAGTGTTTAAAGTCGAAAGCATCTCTGTATCTCCCTTCTGCACAAAGCTATCCCAAACAGCCGGCTTCTTGTTAATTGCGTCTGTCTTGTTTCTTAGTACAAAAATATTTGTGCAAATCCTCTGTATTAAGCTCAGTAACAATCTGCAAAACGAGTGCTGTGACGGTTCAATCGCAATTATGTGGAGCCTTTGCTACACTATCCTACAATCATTTTGAAATCATTCAGCTGCAACGGATAGAGTCAGCAGCAAAATCTAACATTTAAGAGCAGAGCTGATGATGGCTACCTAGTGGGCGAAATATATAGGCTACTCTGTAAGATCATTGTATGTATTTTTTGCTGGGAAAGGACCCTTTCGGTGGACAGTGTAGTAGTACAGTAACATATTTTCTATTTTGTGAGAGCATTGACACTGGGATTACTTACAGATAGCTGGCAATCTGTTTTCTCGATAAAGCGCTTGTGACTAAAATGAAACTCAGCTGGATTTTTTCCCATTCGATTACATTTTCATTTTCAGAAACTAATGGTTTTAAAAAAAGGCTTCAACCGTTTACACTGGATGGTTAGATTAGCGGTTACCAAATTATTTTTAGTGCGACACAAACCAGAGTTTGATGAACACCTCGCGTCCCAAACCTCAAACAACGTATGAAAAACATAATGATTGTAGGGATGATTTTTGTCAGTAAGTCGCTAAGTTCGTTTTTTATGGCAGTAATATAACCTTTTCTTACCTGCAATACAGACAAAGACAAACAGTGGTAACCTTGACATTGTACAACTCCGGTTGGGATCGCCTCAGCGTGACATTTTTGACGCTTCGCCACCCTTGTTTCGGTCTCGATCTCGACGCATATTTGGCGACCACTCGGCTAGATAAACTAACCAACTGTTGTGTTAAGCTGCGGCGACAAGTGTTTCTCAACTTTAGTTCATGTTTTTTTTTGTCCTAGATGCTTCTTTATTGTAGCAGTTTGTATGAAATGTTTTGACAATTTGACATTACAAAAGTTGATCATGTGGTTCCCATTTCAAAATCAAAATCTTGAGGCTCAGGATGTTAAATGGAATTCATTTGATGGAAGGCAGGCATCTGCATCTAATGTTTGCGCAACAGAGCAATTGCTGTTCAGTAGTGAAAATGACATACAGGTGAAGTACTGTACCATTTTGCCGTTTTTACCCTATAGGATTTTATAGTTTCGTCTATCTTATCTTTGATAAATTTTGTAGCATTTATTGCATGTATTGTTATCTAAATATTTGTGTTTTGTCCTGTGCATAGAAAGTGATTGTTTCTCATTAATTGTTTTATTTGGAGTGACTACATATACAAAAACAACACCCATTTTGCACATATGTTAATTAGAATATATGTCAGAAAAGCAAACTACCTAAGAGTTTTATTTTTGTTTGTTTTTAAATATTTGCAAACCATAGTCAACGATGCTTTAAGAAACTTTCATGAATCGAGTGATTTCTCAGACTTGGCTCAAGATCATGTGGTAAATTATAATACTGTGCACTGAGAATCTGAAAATGATTATATGCATTGGTCTAAATAAACTTTGAATAAATATGAAAATAATGATATGTGCCTTTCAATTCTATAAAATTTGAATTTAAACCAGTTAAGCAATAAGTAAGTTGGTGAAAGTCAACTTTTCAGATGATCTAATTTTCCTTTCTAGATAAATGGCGATGATGATCATGGGTTTGAAGAACAATCGGACGTCATCTTTGTTGATCACAGGTACGAGCATGGCTTTGATCACCGTCTGTGCGAATTAGCTATGACCAGTTTGAAGATATTATCAGCAGATGAACATATGATATTAAGAATGTGTGATCGGTGTGTCGTGATATATTGATTGTGCCTTGAGTGCTGTTTACGTTTATGCAATGATTGCTGCGTTTGCGTGCTGTGATCCTGCTTTCTGTCTTTATCGCTGAATGCCTTGACTGCTACGCATGTAACTGTTATCATATTGGAGTGTTGGCTGTTCAGCCAGGCGCGTACCCAGAGGGAGTGCGATGGGGGCAATTGCCCCCCCAATTCCGAATGTTGCACCAAAAATGTTCAGGTTAATTACATTTTTGATGTGCAAGCCAAACAAATACATCAGTGCAAATCAACGAAACTGCTAAAGGAACCTTTCCTACTTCAGCCTTTAGTCCAGGGGTCTCAATCACGAGGCCCGCGGGTCACATGTGGCCCGCTAGGACATTTTGTGCGGCCCGCCATGCTTTTTGAGAATAGGATTAAAATTTAAGTTATTTAGTTTATTCACCGGTGTTTGAAAGTGTTCGGCCATCGAGTGAACAAGGTCCTTTTAAAAGAACGTACAGAGGGCTAGAAATTGTTTGCCTATAACGCACGACACCTTTCGCAGGAAATAAGATGTGAATGCTATTTCTAGTAAGTAAGGAGGTTCAGATACCACCATTGTTGCGTCAGCGTCATAATGCGGCCCTCGGGTTACTTTATAAGCCCTCATTTGGCCGCAGGAGCAATTTGAGTTTGAGAAACTTCCTTAGTCGAAATTGATCAAAGCAGTGTGGTTTACCAATTGCCCATGGTTAATCAACCGTTGTGTACATGGGTGTTGGGGAAGGATTTTTTCCAGGGGAGCATTAGTGTTTTTTTTAGGGGAGGCTAAAAATTTCACTAGGAGAAGTCAAAAATGGTGAAATTTCCTTTTTCCCACTCGAAACTAAGAAAACAATCGTTTTTGCTAAACATTTTATAGGAAATTATCAAATTTCCTTCTGCCCCCTTCCGACTCCCATGGTTGTGTATATAGTGTAAATAGTTGAGAATCCATGTCATGGCTGAGATTTACCTGAGGCTAAAGCGCTGTGTGGAAGTTGGTGGTAATGAAATACAAACTTGTACCTGAGCGCTTGTAATCACTAACCGAAAGTAAAGCTGGGAGTCACGCTTTTCACAGCTGTTTCTGACGCATCAGCTTGCTGAATCCAACCTAATGGTGATGTAAACTTCATTTCAAGACCATCGCAAAAATTCCTCTCTGCTAACTCTGGCGTGCTGCAAATACTGTATAACTTAACCTTGTCTGCAGCATTAGCCGTAGCCTTAAATGATCATCGTATATTTTTGTTTGCGTACAGTTTTAAAAAAATGCGTTAACACAGCGGTGATATACGTTTTACTGTATATGCCTTGAATCTGAAACTTCGGCTAAGAAGTAAACCAGTTTCAAAGTCTTTTTGTTACGCAATGAGGCCATAGACACTGTTTGCAACAATATCATTCATTCTAGATATTTATTTATTATGATTAAACATGTACTGTGACGGTTCAACTACAATCACGTGGAGCCTTAACGTTTTCATCAATGATTTCCCATTATCTTGCCGGCGGGTAAAAAAAGTTTTGTCAAGTAATCAGAGTTCAACCTGTACATAGTCTGAAAGTGTTACAACTTTCATCTGGTTTTGATTGCCACCCTATCCTAACTAAATTTTAAACCATTCAACTGCAACGGGAAGACTCAGCAGCAAAATAACGTAAAAAGGTGCTTTTTATTTTGTAAGTATACTAAGGGCATTGACATTGCCATTACTTACAGATAGCTTGCAATCTGTTTTATCAATAAAACGCATGTGACTAATATGAAAAAAATTG
>JGI24159J19872_10012340_pt1 | contig 11144 bp, 7 predicted proteins | sample Ectturendosymbi4_FD_19872 | JGI IMG/M metagenome (IMG submission 19872)
TCCCCAAAAGGAAGCCAAGCAATGTGATTAACAATTGCCTGCATTTAAAAACTTTTGCAATATTTTAACTTCGCATATTCTCAAATTATTACGCAAAAGAAAGTAACATTACGCGAAAGAATTTGGCCGCCAGCCCACCTAATCCCGACCCGAGGCAGGTCCCGACCATCCATTATTTTTCATGTTTCTAAGTGTTTATATTTTTTGTCATTTTCATTTAGCACTGTATCAGACAAGTTTCTTCCGTATTTGAATCATCGTATCAATACGTCAGTGCTTGTAGGAAGTTTCTTTAAACAATCAAGAAAAGCGGTCATGTTTACGGTTTTTCTTTGCGTTTCAGTCACTTTCAAATCTCTGCTTTTTAGGACAGCTCACTTCCGTCGTTTTAAGCCGGTTTCATGTATTGCCTCTTACCTGTGTTTTGCAAGCTTTTTTGTACGAATGTCATTGCAAGTTTGTTCCTATGCCTGCATTCAACAACCAACTTGTTCTTCGCAGCTTGGTGCAAGTGCTAGTTTTCCCATCCTGGCGGGATGGAAAAGTCTTCTATATTGTACTCGCACCGCCTCAAAACTTCAATACTTGCCTTTGTGCTCACAGGGAAGCACAATGAACATGAACACGATGGGGCCGCTGTACCACATGGTCAAACACGGAATGCACTCAAACAGGCCACTCGGCATGTCACTTTTTATTGGTAAGTGTGGGATAAGATGCCATTATTTCTGACTGTACAGACGCATCAAAATTTTTTTCCAATGTGGCCAACATTTTCTTTCATTACCGACAAATTAGATGGTTTGTGTAACTTACGCACTTCACATATATATTATTCATTTTTGCTACTTGAGGTTGTCTTGTTCAGATATAAGATCAGGAAAACAAGACGTTTGTGTATCAACAACAAACTTCTCACATGTAGCACAAGTAAAGAGTGCCTCCACACCTAACGTTTGTTTTGGCAATGTTAAGATCGTAGTTTTCATGACTAATCCTCTCTATGCGCAGCTGCATTGACATGCGTCTTGTCCTTTGGATGCGCCTTGGCTCTGGCATATATGGACAAAAGAGCTGAGAGGATATTGCATCGAAAGAAGGATGCGATTGGAGAGAAAGTGAAGTTGACTGACGTCTTAACATTCCCGGCGCAGCTCTGGCTTATTTTCTTCGTATGCGTCGGTTATAACTTGGCTGTGACCCCATTCATCAGCATTGGAAAGTAAGCTTTAACCTATGTTTGAAAAGTTATCTGTGGTTGGGGACCTTTCTCAACAGCGATTTTCAACCGTCATAAAATGCATCCCTGGATCTTCCAGGTTTTTCTTGGAGTGTATCAGATGCTTCCTTTTCAAGATCAGCTACATTGTCGAGCATACTCATTTCTCTTGCCTACTGTTTGCGGAAGAAGTTGTGCAAACATGTTTTTTTCTCGAGAATGATTATTATTTTTTAAAAATAACCGATACGACACCCAGTGCAGCAAGTAGTCAGCTGTTTGGTTACAATTGGGTAAAATTGACCTTGGAAAAATATAAAACTCCTACAAACCTCACTGAATTTGAGTATTCACCGAATATCAAAATCTCAGGCAAAAATGTGATTTTTCACTTTATTTGCATGACACCGACGTATCTTAAAGAGCAACGATTTTCTGCTTTTGTTGAAATAAAAAAAAAATAAAATCTAAATGAGAACGTTTTTTCATGTCTGGGCATCGGACACGAGGTTGAAACTGAACCAATGTACAGTAGCGCGTTTGAGGAGTCAGCGAAGGTTTTGGACTTGTGATGGAGTTTCGTTCTGCAAAAAAAGTGTCGCACGTGGCAGTTAAAGTGTCCAGAATTAAACTTCACAAAAAACTCAAATCCAAAACTTTCCAGTTTTTTAATCGAATCTAGTAGACTTGCTGCATCTTTAGAGTGTTTAAACAGTTCTCTACCATAACCAGCTGGTGAGTTGTACCACTTTCAAAGTTGCAGAGATGTACCAAATTCTGTACCACATTCAAACTACCACATTTTCCACCACATTCTATACCACATTCAAACTTACAGAGCGCTTAATCCTACACCGAACCAACCTATAGTTCAAAAGTTCTTACGTCACGAGCAGGCGGGGTTTCGCAGCAGGCGCTCTACAGTGGACCAAGTTGATTGTCTTACGCAGAACATCGAACAAGGGTTCGAGGACGCAGATGTCGGCGGAGAAATTTTTCTCGACCTTACGGCAGCTTACGATACTGTATGTTATCTCGGTCTGCAACTGAAGCTCAAGTACTAGCATGTCAACCTACTGTATGGTTAACTTCATCATGGAACTGCTGTACTGGCGATCCTTTGTGCTATACAGCAACGACGAACAAACAAGTCGCCCCTTCAGAACCAAAAACGGAGTCGCACGAGGATCTGTTCTCCTCCCTTGTTTGTACAATATCTACACAACGGATTTTCCGGAAACGTCGGCCAAGCGGTGCATGTACGCCGACGACGTCGCTCTGATCGACCGTTTCGTCCTCCACATTTCGGAAAGCGGAACTTACTTTATCACACGATATGTCTGTTGTTAACACATGCCTGACTAAATGGAAACTCAGGATCTCAGTTGAGAAAACTCTGTACTCCGTCTTCCACCTGATGAACCACTCAGCCAACTATCAGCTGAACATCAAATTACAACCCAATCTAACAGTGCAGGTCGACCCTCTTCCATCATATCTAGGCATATGCTTGGATCGCTCTCTGTCGTTCATGCACGCTTACACATACTCAAGAAGAAAGTCTCGTCACGAGTGGCATTTATCAAGCGACTGGCCGGTGTAGGCTGGGGAGCTTCCTTCAAAGCTCTAAGAACTTCTTGCTTGGCACTTGCATTTGCTCCGGCAGAGTACTGTGCCCAGCGTGGTGCCGCAGCGCTCACACAAAACTCATCGATGTACTTTCAAACGAGTCGATGCGCGTTGTCACTGGCTGCCTACGAAGCACACCCTCCTCCTTCTTGCCCGTTCTATCTGGCATTAACCCACCTGAAACAATTCGCAGTGCTTCATGCTTGAAACTTTACACCAACGCTTTCAATCCGAAACATCTCCGACACGAAACTCTGTACCTAAAACCTTCTCCTAAACGTCTCCGCTCCAGCAAACCTCTTCGCGCCTTTGTGGAATTGTTGTCAATTAACGGAGAACCAACCGCAGAAATACCTCCAGCTCTCCAATCCTTCATTCCCGATTTCCACGACCCACAACCACCAGGCTGCGACCTCCCCAGAGATGCCTGGGTTCAGCTCAACCGCCTGAGGACTGGTGTTGACCGATTTACGGCCAACATGAAACTGATGGACCTGTGCGGCTCAGATGTGTGCGAATGTGGCAAGGTGCAGACGGCACACCACATCTTGCATGATTGCACCAAACTCAAACCCCCGTGCCACATCTATGAGGTAGACAACCCTGCTCTTTTGGAATATCGTGTTGAATCAAAGTTCTGACCAACATGTACTTCTGTTCATCTATACGAAAGAAGCTGTTAACTTATGGGCGATCAAACCTGGGCAAATTGCGTTAGTAAAAGGGTTTCAAACGCAAAATTTCATTCATATACAGTACACTATTCTTGCTCATTAGTCCATCAATTTCCTCTCAAAGCGCTAGCGAGTCTGAAAATGATGCACCATTTCTTGCTTTGTAATATAAAAAAAACTTTTGCAATGGTATAGATCATTTATCAAAAACAGCTACAAAATTGTACTCGATCTTCATTAGGAACACTAGAATGCAAGTATTGGATTTTCGTTCAGGGGAAATTCCCAGAAACAGGAGACATATTGCTGATCTTTGAAGCGTAGCCTATGTGTTTGTGACGTCAACCTGCATTTACCGAAATTTTTTCTCATTTTTCAGAGGTTTTTTTAAGGACAAATTTGGATATTCACAGTCTGGGGCGAGCGCTCTCAACAGGTAAGCGCTTCTAGTTGTTTTGAAAAATGGGCAAGTCACGTATCGTCGGAAGCGATAACGGTTCCAGCATGTGCACAACGGATTTATCAGGTGTGCCAAAATGGGCCCATCGACACCGTTCGTCTACTTTGTTTACAGTAAAATGCAACGTAGAAAAAATACAGCGCAGAGAAGACCGAATGAAAACTGACTGTATTGTGTGAAGTTTCCATTTCTTGTACTTCCAAAATCAATCTTACGCTTTTCACACGTTAACTTTAAGACACTTGTGACCACGAATGATTTAATAAACCTCTTTTGCACATCTGTCATTCGTTTGCCTGTAAAGATGTTGCACTTGACAATTAGATAACAACCTTGGCTGGAAGTGTCGGGTTACTAATGAAAGCTTCGTTTCCTTGTTTTTTTTCTATTTGAAAGACCTTTAAACGATCGCCATGAAAAACGGTCATTGATGATCATCATTCGGTCAAGATTAAAGGTTTCGTTTATTAGCAGGAGAAAAAAATCCGGGTAATAAAAAACTTTGTCGGTAAAGACATGGGAATGTTTGTTCAGTGAATTGTTGCTAATAATTTTGTTTTACAGTTGTTTTGGTGCCACATGCAGTATTGTTGTGTCATTTACAGCATTGTTGCGTCATTTGCAGTATCATCAACATCCTATCCGCGGTATGCTCACCGATATTTGGCTTCATCATTGACAGAGTCGGCTGCAACATCCTTTGGATGCTGGCCGGTATCGTCGCAACTCTTGTTGGCCACGGTTTGCTGGCCTTCACTTTCATTAATCCGTGGGTGCCGATGGTGAGTGTAATCCATGCTGGGCTCAGACACAAAGACACTTTTGGCCCAGGTGCTTAGCCAAAAATTTTGAAGGGGGGACAAACATCAACCAAGTCTGAACATTGAAATATTTAATGCCCCTTGTTTTTAAAAGCATCATATGTTCAATCGAAGCCAAGCAGCAACTTTGCTCCAGACCCGTAACTAAGGGGGGCGCATGGGGGACGAAGCCCCCGTAGAGAATTTTTCGCGCCCCTGAAAATTATGTTTGACATAGTTTAAAAAATTCGGCCACTCTCAGAAAACTCTTCGCCCCCATGTTCTCCCAAGGTGGTTACGGACCTGCTTTGCGCCAAGACACCGACTCCCGAAGTAGGTTTATAAAACTTGCAGGCATATAAGACGTGGATCCTGTCCAATTCGTGAGCGACTGGTTGATGTATGCAGATGATAACGTAGGCTAAAGGCTAGGGTCCCTCAACGTGTTTGAAAAATGTTTGCATTTTGTGTCATTAAACGCTATGAAAAGCGATTGCCGTAGCATTTTTGTACGCTACTCACCCTAAACTTGCTTCCCATAAGCGATTAGGTAATTAGCTATCAATTTGGAGTTAATAATATGATTCACAAATATGATAAACACAATATTGTAACTTGGGAATGTTACACATGTCCTTTAACAAACTTCCATATGTTTGACCCACTCCGTCTGCACAAAGTTTGAAAATGGTTGTGAAATTGCGAAAACGAAGCCATAATCGATTATCATCACGGCCCTACACTAAAGTTAAAAAATACTTCTCGCCGCAGATTATCACAACGGTTGGTTAATTGATCTAGCCCAGTGGTTCCCAAAGTATGGGTCGAAAGCCAACAAGGGTGGCCAAAGGTCGAAAAATGGATTGCGCCGAGGCACTCCACACCGGAGTTGTTTATGTTCAACATTACCATTGCTTCTCTTGGTCCGTCTGTGTAGGCACTTGAGAAAGAGTAGATTGTTGACATTAAAAACGAACTTAGCAGCTTACTGCCAAAAGCCATCCGGACATTCATTACTTTCTTCATATACATTGTTTGAGGCTTGGGTTGCGAGATATTCACCAAACTCAGATTTAGGTCGTGCTCAAATCGTTTGGGAATCGCTGATCTAGCCATTCTGGCGTAAGCGGTTGAAGTCTTTTTTATCATTTAGTGTTTAAATAACAAAATCCAATCAACTGAGAAAAATTTCAATTTAGTTTAATTTTAGTCACATGCGTTTCATCTAGAAAACAGATTGCAAGCTATGTGTAAGTAATGGCAGTGTCAATCCCTTCAGCACTTACAAAATAAAAAGCATCTTTCTACTTTCGTCAGATTTTTCTGCTGACTTTTCCCGTTACAGCTGAGTGATATCACATTTCCTGTAGGATAGGGTGACAATTAACATCAGATGAAAGTTGTGATATTTTCAAACTATGTGCAACTCGGACTCTGATTATTTGGCAAAACTTTTTTACTCGCAGACAAGGTGTGAAATCGTTTATGAAAACGTTAATGCTCCACAATATTGTGAATGAACAAGCGCAGCAAATGTTTAATCATCCCAAATTAATATCTAGAATAATGCTATTGTTGCCTAAACAGTGTCTATGGCCTAATTGCGTAATAAAAAGACTTTGAAGCTGGACTGCTTTTTTGCCAAAGTTCGAGCTTCAAGACATATAAAACGTATATATCCACCATATTCACGCATATAGTTTCAAAAATGCACGAAAACAAAAATCTCCAATGTTCATTTGAGATAGCAGTCGGCACACTGTGGCCCTCGGCCCAAATGTGGGCCGTTAGTTCTTTTTATTGGGCCGCTCAACACTTCCTGTAGTGGGTAACATGGTACTTAGGGGATACAGGTATAACCCTGTGCCGGTTGTATGGGCTAAAACGTATGCTATACGGTAACAACTATGGAACATTGAATACACCATAAGTTTGAAATTGGTCCTTCAAAAATAAGCATGGGCCTTAACTTACGACTGAAACCGCGTTTGCGTCACCATAACCAAAGTTTGCCGATTACTGGTTTAAAGCTACGGCTGATGCTGCAGACAAAGTAAGTTATGCGGAGTTAGTAACAAGCCCGCGTTATCAGAGAGAAATTTCTCGATGGTCTTGGAATGAAGTTGACATCACCAACAGGTGGGATACAGAAAGCTGGTGCACCAGAAACCGCTGCTAAAAGCGCTACTCCTTGCTTTGCCTTGGGTTAGTGTTTGCAAGTGCTGGCGATTGCAAGATACACGTTTGTATTTCATTATCACCAACTTCCACACAGAGCTTAAAACTCAGGAAAAGGTCAGCCATAATATGAATTTCCAGCATTTACACTGTGCACAACGTTTGATTAATCATGGAGAGTTGGAAGATCATATTGCTTTGATCAGCTTGAACTAAAAACTGAAGTAGGATAGGTTCCTTAAGCAGTTATGTTGATTTTCACTGAAGTATTTCTTTGGCTTGCACATCAAAAGCTTTAGCATCCTGAAAATTTTTGGGTCAATATTCGAATTTGATGGGGAAAATTGCCCCAATTGCTCCCCCTGGCTACGCGCCTGCGCACTCCGATGTATTTTCAATCGCCGTATTATAGTTGTTTGACAAAACAGAGAGTTTTGAAATACATGAGACTGACGAAATTTCTACACTGAGTTGAAGTGATATTGTTTTGCAGAAGGTTTGGCACTTTTGTGCGGATTTCCGGACCTGTGTTTTATGTGCATTTATATATATAAATATATTTTAGCGTGGAGGAAAACCGAATCCTGAATTTGCTACTTGTCGGAGCAGCTAAATTGAACGGCTCTCCCACTCTGAAAGCTAAATCACTCTGAGCGTTTCTGTCATTATGCCCAGTCCAGATCAGCTAGTCCTTCGACTGAATGGACGGAGTCGAAAAGTATGATGATAGCCACCCACATGATGTCGAAATACAGGATTATATAATTTGCGACTGCTGCAGTAAAAGCTTGTAGCATTCTTTTCACGAAGTAAGAAGCAGTGGCGAAACTATATGTTTGGGCAGGGGAGAATTAAGCTGAAAGGGGACGACTGGACACTGTAGGGGGCTCACTAGCCAACACTCAGAAAAGAATGTGATAAATGAACCCGGATGTGGATGGCATCACTATAACCGTAAATCACCAGATAACACTCCGCAAATGCAACCCTGTAAACCCTAAATCACCGGAAAACACTCCAAAAAACGCAAAAAAACAACCTACTAAGAACCAAAAAGATACTTAAACCAAAATATAAGTGAAGTGGGGCCAGGATTTTACATTTATCTTGCCAGGGGAGGCCATTCGCCCATCTGGTTCCCCCGTCATTTACACATGTGGTAGGAAGGCGAGATCAATGCTGTTGCTTCCACAGTTTCCTCGCAATACTGGACTGAGACAAGTATCTGGGTCAGCACTGGTTGTTGCGTTAACTGCCGATTGTGGCATTGCACGGCCAACCGGCTAGAGTTCGTACCCGTGCAATATAACTGATTTCGCCGAATCACATCAACAGAGCAGTGTATGTCTCACGTTCATCAGTTGCAGAGACGTTTTCCACTAAAACTCACTTTCGGTAATTAAGTGAAAAGCTAACAAACAACATGGAACAATGCTAAGAGAACCACCTGCAATGTTGTTCACTTAATGACTTTGAAATTTACCAAGTGAAGGCTTTGAAAAAATACTCAATGAAATTCCTGCAAAAATTCTCAAGGTACAAACGAAATTACTTCACCCCTTCTGATAAAATGTCAATGAAGTATTTGCCCTATACCGCCAACTGCTTTTCTGCAAAAAGGAAAAAAGTAATGTTGCAGCATAATTATTTTTAATCGTTGTACGCGATGTCGTCAAAGGCGCCTCGATAAGTTGTCGAAAATTTGTCCACGACATTATTTTGCTACATTGTTTTCAGTGCATTATGGGAATAGCATACGCTGTACCTGGTTGTTCTCTTTTTCCGATGATCGCTTTTCTTGTCCCTCAACATCGAATGGGTACCGCGTATGGGTTGTAAGTCGTGTTTTTATCGTCTTTCTTCCTTTTGCGAAGTGTTTTTTGCGTTTCATTTAAATACGGTTCAAAAGTGCATTTGTCTATTTTGCCTGTGAAACATGAGGAACTTTTTTCTCCACGTTTACCTTTAGGACACCATTTTCTTCAAACAACTGTGGAATTAAAGAAAATGTTAATTTTTCCACCGGCGTTTGATTTAATACAATGGTTTTCAATCTGGGTGTCGCGAGCCCCAGCGAGGTTGTGAAACAATTTTGAGGGGTTCCAAGTGGATACCTGATGTACACAGCTGTATTACATTTGCTTCATTTGAGTTTTATCTGGGGTCGTTGGGCTATAGTGGGTTGCTATAATGGGTCGCGGTACAAAATAGTGTGGAAACCACTGGTTTAATTGATGCTTTCTTTCCATCCTATGAAAATCTCCTCTGCATGCGATGATATATTTCATCAAAAAATAGAAAAACCTCATATATTCGACAGCCTGCTGTCAGCCCAGAACCTTGGAGTTGCCATTATATCAATAGCAACGGGTAAAATCCTAGATCAAAAGGGATACTTCATGCTCGAGATCTTCTTTTGCACGGATCTTTGCAGTAAGTGGAAATTTTCGCGTCAGCTTTTCATTTGAAGTAAGATCAATTTTATGATTTAAGTCAAGGCTTGATTCTTAAGAAATAAAATATGAAATAACATTGCATTTACTTCATAACCTAGAGCTTTTAATTGATCGTTACGTTTCTGATCATTTCGTTAGTTCAAAAATTGATTTGTTGTCGTTCATTTGAAAAAAAACATCCGTCTATCAGTTTTTCGACACCTGTCTGTTCCGTTTCGCTACCTAGTGCATAACAACGATATTCTGTTGTTTTGTTCAGTTGCAATAATAGCAACATTGGTGCTGTACATGGTCGACGTGGCCCGCGGAAGCGATCTTAACCTTTCCAAAGCAGCGAGAGATAAACTTGCCGAAGAAGAAAGCGAACAGGAGTGAGAATTTGTGCGAATGGAGCATGGGTTTTCTTGTTTTTTTTGATTCACCTATTGCCATAATATTTATCTATCCAACAAAAAATTTTACTTTGCCTTATTACAGTATATTGTTGTAAAAGAGTGCTCTAATTAAAATTAGTGTGAGACCTCGAAGAACATCCTCAATAGTTTAAGAGCAAACTCATTAACCTCTTGGGCTGTGGAACGTTCACTCAGATATATTGTACAAATATGATAATGGTTTGTCTGCCTGTTCCTTGTTTATCGATCTGTCTAAGGCCGTTGCTACTCCCAATCACAACATTCTTATTGAAAAATTGGATCAAAATTATCGTTTATTAATTGTCCGCAACCCTTTCAACCAACCGTAGACAGTATACTTTTGTAAATGGTGCAAAATTCAATTGTTGAAACGTAACTTGCAGAGCACTCCCACGTTCAACTCTTGGGCCACTGCTTTTTACATGTGCGTCAATGATCTGCCTCTTTGTTCGAAGTTAAAGCAATGCTTTATGCAAATGATACTTTTCAACCTCTCCGTTGGCGTTGCGTTAAATGTGCGATTCACCACGAACGGGATATGCGCGAAGAATAACCCCTATATCTACGTGGCACGAACAAGCAATAATAAAGTGATCTCGTCGGGTGATCTCTATTGTTGCTTTCTGCCACAGTGTGAAGCTTTGCGCACTTGTCGCTCGGGCTTTGAGATCGCAACAATACCTATGTGTCTTTCTTGCACTCCAGTTTGCCTTCCTTTCAAAATACGTTTGGTCATAAACTACTTAAAGTACCTAAATGGGTGTCCAAATAAACTCTGTATATTATTCTAAGTTAATGTATCTGTTGACAATAAAAAATTTAAACTCATTTAGCAAGAGAATTGATAAGTAGACTAGGCTACCCTTAACCTGAACGCGAACAATCTATGAAATATATCGGTGCATTTATTTGTGAAATATCAGTTGGTCATCACTAGGGCAACCGAAAGCCAATAAAGTCAAAATTTTTCTGCCGTTTTTAAAGTTTCTTAAACGTTCACTAACCAAGTTTCACACTGATTCCATGACCGATTTCCAAAGTTATTAGGTCAAAAAAAGTCAAAATTCATCATTAAATCAAAATTCATCGTTAATTCTAAATTTGTGGCAGCACAGTTTTTTTTCTTTTGATGGACGTTTTATTTAAGCCACAACAACAGATGTTGATATGCACTTGGAAGCTTAATTGAAATTCTGACGTAATAATGGATTTTTGCGACTTCTGACGTACAAATGTTGTTTTGCCACTGCTAGACGATTAAAAGTACGTTAGGTGTGGTAGTACTTGATGTTAAAGTATATCAATGCAGAAA
>JGI24159J19872_10012341_pt1 | contig 11144 bp, 6 predicted proteins | sample Ectturendosymbi4_FD_19872 | JGI IMG/M metagenome (IMG submission 19872)
AGTATAAACAAGTGAAAGATTTGCATTTGGGTGAATGGTTGTTATCCCATATGCCAGCTGAAGAATTTGATGAAACAAAGTTTACAACAGAATGTCCGAATTCTTTGGTTGCCGTATTCATGCAACTTAAAAAACAATTTGCATTGGAGTAAGGATTTGAAGCTTGGAAATTTTAGATTCCTTTGCAGCTCCAGATTTCACAAAAGATCCAAGTTCAATGGCAAATATGACCCTACATTTTGCCCATCTTGTGCCTGAAGATCAGCTGGAAGCAGGGTTGTTTTCGGTCATTTTTCTGACATGGACCAAACTATTTTTAAATGACAAAAAAATTAGGTAAAGTCGGTCCTAATGTCCGAAAGTATAAAACTAGTGAATGCTATTACGGCTGATGTTAATACTAATATGAGACAAATGACCAAAACACCTCAGCAAAAAAACAGGCTGGAGGTTATATGATATCAATAGTTTAAACATGTGTCCTTCTCCAATAAATATCCTTCTGGTATTGTCGGCGTAACATAAAAGATGACTTAGATAACTCGGAGTTTGCAATACTTTATGAGTTATTGGCCGTATTTGTTGTTTGGCGCATTTTACTGCATCACTAGAAAAACTATTTTTACTTGTTAATCATGTTAAAATAAAAACAAACGTGCTAAAACCAAGACTGTTAAGGAAAATGCAAAACAAGCATTGTCAAGAAGCCGGCAAAACGGCTACTATGTAAATTAGGCTGAAAAGTGAGAGATGTTGATAACGGAGTATGTTATCAGCTTTATTAGTTGATATAAAATGTCTTGAGTAACAGAAAAGTGATCCAAATGTTAATTTTAAAGCTGCAGACACAAAATTTAAATAAGTAACTATAAGTAAATCAGTATTTTAATCACCGTTTTACCTCATGTATTTGCATTCATGTGTCTTTTTGCATTTCTGTTTTTTTTTGGTAGATAAATGTTCTTTTTCATGAACAATCTGGGTTTATTAGAAATTACATAATGGGAGCTCTGGTCCTAAAGGTGAGCTGCTGTATGACTCATACATGCAGTATGAGCATTTTTTGGCAATTTATCGAGAAACTAACACAGGCAGAGTTGTTATCTGGACCACTACAGGTTATTGCAGAAGAATGCAGGAAAATCACAGAAATGGACAGGAAGAGAGTGACATTGTAGCGACTAGTGGACCTTATACTCGACTGCGTAGAAAACAGATTGAAATTTTTATTTTAATATGTCTTACCAAGTTACGTTAATTCAATGTTTTCTTAAATTTGTTTTCGTAGAAAGCAATTTTCATCGTGAATGTGATTAATGTACAAAAATTAATCTCTCGGAATAAGTTTTAACCTCAGTCATTGTTACTATCGCCAGTGGCAAAGATATGGATAGGATGTGTTTGAATGCGCACTGTTCACTAATAACTACAACTTGGCCTACGCCTTATTTCTATTTTTTTTGATGATAAGATTTTTGTCACTGTTGAAAAAAAGGCCGGTATTTTTGCAAAACACATCTGGCAACCATACAGGTCAGTCGTATATTTCTATGCACGCACTCGGCTAGTTTCTCCTTGTAAGTTCGCTACCTTCAGAGGAAAATCATAAGCATGTGCTGAATTTTGTTGAAGTACGATTAAATTCCTTTCATAAACAGCAAAGCAGTTTGCGGAGTCGGCTGGCCGTAAATATTGTGGACAGTTGCAGGCGCACGTGTGTGATTTCTAAGAGTGGTTTTGATCATGTTTGTTTCTTACTGTGTTAATGAAACACTGGGCTTTACTGCTTGCAGTATCGCTGACGTGAAAAACTAGTTATCAGAGAATAATCTGAATTCTGTGGGAAACATGCCTGACTAGTGGTTGCATTTTGCGTAGGCGACACGGCCTAAAAATCTCCAGGATGGGCGAAATCGGTGGCGGATCCAGGGAGTATTTGGTTCGATTGCACAAAAAGGATGTTTTGNCGTCTTGTAACAGACACGCAAACGTCAGGTATGAAATCGCCAGTGGACAGCAGTTAGCTTTGGTCTGGTCATAGGTTATACAGAGAGCAACAAGCAGATATCTGAAAAGATGTTGGACGTTAGACCACGCTTGATGGTCTCCGACACAAAACAGTTCACTATGCGCATGCATCCTGAAGTTCAATGACAAAGGCGTGAATACTGAATTATCCTACAAATTGAAAAACCCTGATACTTTTTTGATGTAAGCGTGTCCAAGTGCAGAACATGAATTTTAGCCTACTACCTAGGTGCGTGAACTCTCGAAAACATTGCTCTGTGTTTAAAAATTAGTCGTTACAGTCGTTTGTAACGATTATTGGATGAAGACAACTCATACGAACACCGGGAAAAGGCTGGCAAACATGGAAAGTTCAGGCAAGGAAACTAGATTGTAGTGATCATTTATTAAATAAAATTCGAGCAACGGTGAGTAACTTAGTTCAGGAAACGAGCTATTTAGTAACTACCTAATCGTGAACGCTGTAATCAGTTGACCTCACAACAAATATGAATGTTTGTATGCAAAATAACGAAATAGAAAATACAATCATTAGCTTGTTTTGTACATTCAGTAGCGTAATTTCAAGCAGAAGAATTGAAAAATGTGTACTCAAAATTCTATATCAAGCGAAGGTATCCATACGTTCATTAGTAAGTGTGAGAGCAGAGCTAGATTTAAATTCAATGTAACTTCAAAAGAATGCTAATCGCGCCCAAACACGCATCTTCCAGTTTTCATGAAAGTACGATGAAGGACTCCAAGCTATTCTAGTAAACGAGTGGGCTACTGGTGCTGTTTTTCAACGTTGAAGTGCATTCAACAATTTGATGCACAAATAACAGTAACAGCGGATTGCAACAACTCGTTCGCTATTGTAGTTCTCCATGTACGCGTTGAAGGCAGACCATTGTGAAACCCGAATGTATGAATTCCCAAATGCGTCGTCAAAAAAAGGCGATCCGCACTTTAGAGAAAACGGCGTTTCTGTAATTTTTGATGTGGAACCAGAGCACTGACGCTTATGACTTCTCAGCAGAAAAAAACCTAAACAATCTTGACTGCACCAAAACATGCTCTTTGTAACAGAGCTTTATATTTTGACACTACAATGTGGAATAGCCTACTCAAACGTATATGGGAAACCATTGTCCAGCACAGGTTGCCAAAATGACGTGAGCGAGTCTTTTTTCCAGCGTGCTTTGACGCAAGCCATTTGCGTCGAACCTCTGCCTTACAGCCTGTGCGATCTTTGACGCTAATTTTATCGACGTGCGTTTTAACAAGCTCCTGACGAAGGTAAGCGGGCATCTTGTGAATGTTTGCGCAGATGACAATAGATTCTCTTGACCAGAGGTTTGAGCTTAGTGCATGTTCAACTCTTTCATTGGATTCCTTCTTCCAGGAACGGTCGTCAGAAAAATTAAAAAATTTTAAGCAGTTCAGCTTTTCTTGTATGATGTCAGGGTAATCAAAGCAACCTTTAGTTCGATCTAGCATGGCTATCCGATCAATAGTTGCGTTCGCAAGTGCACGAATGTCTTGTGAAACAAGACGTTTCATTCGATCTGCACATGAATGATGCTGAGAAGATGCCAGTGTGCTGTGCCAACACCACAAGTACAGCTCAGAGATGTTTCCAAAGGATGAAAAAATTGCAGCTGTTGCCATCGAAATTTAGAACTAGCTACGTGCAACAGAAAAAAAGCAGAAAAGCGTACTTTTCTACAGAGCAACATTTACGCATATAGGGTATTAGGTGAAAAACACTTTTTTGAATGCATAAGTTTCTTATGTCGAAGTCGCCATGCATTTGTCTCATACTTATAATGTCTAAATCATCAGTAACCTATATTTTTTTTATTTTTACGTCCCATGTTTCTGTTCAGTAAACTGAAGTACAACTGGCCAGCAGAACATCTAGATGTCTGAAAGCGTAATCATTTCAAACAGACAACTGTTGAAACAACCTAAATGGAATGCATTGCTGAAGTTATCTCAAAACCAATTTTTCTGATATGAGAAAGTCCCAAGACCCGAAATGTCATGAATTACTTGGCCAGAAGTACTGTGCGCATAATGTGCTCCGTGCACTGAATACTGGGTGTGGTGAATTCGCGTGAAACGTTAATAATCTTTTGCCTCCAGGCAAAGTAAAATCATTTACATCCACAATGGTTTTCATGTCTCTTGATATACTATTCTAATTACAACTGTGGGTTCTGATGCGGCAATCGCAGCGTTACTGTGATGCGCGCGGACAATCTTATTACAATGTGTGCTCGGCATCCGGCGAGCGCATTACCTGTCGACATTGGAAAATGTATGAATGCTCAGCTTTTTTACTAAATTTTGCTGCGGTGCAGCAGTAGCCTGCATAAGTCATTTGATCAGCTGTGGTGGGGTTGGTATAAAGGGAGGAGTCGTGCTCGATCGTGATCGACCGCTGAGCCAATGCGCTCGGACGGTTTTATCGACAGTGTGCGCGTGTTGTTCCGCATTTTGAGAGTGCTGGCTTTACCAACCGCAGCTGGTCAGCGTAGGCTTGCGTGAGCACGTCGGAATCTAAAAATCGATTATGGGGGCCTAACGTTGCAGGATTTCGCAGGTAGACTAAATTGACAGGGAATTGAAACGCGCTTACACAGAATCAAACGCTTCAGCTTCTGTCTCGTCTCTAACCGATGTTTGCCGCATGTCAGTGCTTCAAATGACGAACGCTCCTCTGCTGCAGACTTTGTGGAGGGCGATTAGATCAGGTTCAGCTTCTCTCAGACTTCCGCATCTCTGAAACAGGAACTTGAGCAAGGTCGCTTTAAATTTTGTGAGCTGATCAGCTTTACAAGTCGTCATAGCTCTATGTACGACATCACCGAATTGATGATCCAATGAATGAAGCACTATCACAGTTCCAATCAAAGTATTGGTCAACTTGGCTCCAGTGCACACTGCTAAAAGGGTTCTTATGACGGTCACCTGCTCAGAGTTCATTTTTTAAGCCAACACCATATACGAAATTTTTTTAGATGCAAATTAACACCTTTGCTTGCGATGGCTCTAAACTTATTTTATGCCTTTACTTGTTTCTACTATGTGCTCGACAACATTTCTATAAAACTTAAAACATAGAGCATATTGCTTGATCGAAATCGTAATCAATTTTGCTGTTTACAATGATGTTACCTTAGTTGTTTTCCATCTTCCTCGTCTACCGTCGCTACTTTACAGAGTTGCTTTCAATTCTTACGAAGATGTTAGACAGGAAGTGGTGTATACTCTTTCAATACCTTTTCTCTCATGCACAAGCGGGAGATGCAACGCAATGTAACTCAGAAAAGAAACGTGAAATTTTATTTTATTTTGAGATCTTGTGAAAATAGGGTCAAAAAGCTCTTTGAGCTTTCATTTGTAATTTTTTCAATTAATATTTTCATTTGGCAGTTTTAGTCAATGCAGTTTGAGTATGAGTAAGTCATCAGTGGCACAGTAATAATTTATGACGCGAACATCTTGCGCGCGTGTTTCTTCAAACAAGACGCATTGACTGTCAGCTTTTTTTATCCTTTAATACAGACTTTCTGAAAGGAACATCGGCATCTCTGTAGTAAGCCAGTTAGTAAGCCAAGTTTGACTTACCTTAATAAATGTAAGATACCGACAAAGCTACCTTTTGCCTTTCATATTTGGGCTTGGGTGAAACCGTTGAAGTCGAAACTTTCATTATCTACATTGATTCTTCATTACTGCTTTCTCTTACATACCAAAAGGCGCATGATAAAATGAAAAAAAATCTGCTTGACAATAAACATTTTTTTCAAAGAATTCAAGTGAAAAAATAATCCGCTGAATTAACAAGAAATTTTTTGTGAATAAATGGTAATTTGAGTAAACACACCCTTCATGACTAGTTACGGAATCGAATAAAGTAGTTTTACGGTTTGTTGAAAAATTGCAACCTTTTGCAGTTGCTGTTCTGTACTTGAATGTTTTGGAAAAGAGATAAAGCAGATCATTATACCATCGTGTCTTGCAGGTCGCAAATTGTATTCGATCAGATCTTCATCTTTATTCAGATGATTGTAAAATCTTGAAGCTGCTCTAGCAGCTAGATGTACAACAAGGGGTGTTATGATTCGGCTATCTAAATTAAGATATGACGAAAGCTGCCAACATACCATAAATCTGTTACTGCTCTTTTTTAGTGCTTTCCGTGTTGGAATTTGGTATGTCCCACTGATAATCAAATTTCACGTTTGTTCTTAGATTATTGCCTATATCTTATCAAGATTGTTTGGAGCCGTTGAAACTTCTGTTGGTTGATGTTACGTTCATTTAGTCATCAATTCCATTGTGCATTTGCGCATAAGTTGTTCTGTGGGCACGAAACGTGCTTAGAAAGGTCTTGCATCACGTTGGAAAAGTCGAAAGAAAACTTCTAAGTGCATTTTGTATACTTGGACNCAGGGNCGGATCNAGCCAGTAAGTTAAGCGGGGGCGATTTCANTAATATTTGCCTGTCAAGTCTCATTACCGGTTCACTACTGTAAGAGGGATGAAGCATACTTCACAGCACTGCTGTGACAAAACAACGGACAGCAAAATGGCCTTATATCGCGAATGCTGTTTTCCGAATTGTGCAAAATCATGATTAAATAACGTTACTTTTGTAGGTTTTAGGGGGCAATCGCCCCCCCCTCGATCCGCCCCTGCTTGTACTTTGTCGAATGTTGTTTGGATTGTGCCGCTAACCTAATTTATATAACGTTAAGATGGACGCTGAATGTGATTTGTGTGAAGTGAAAGTGAAATTTCGTTAGAATTTGTTTCACTTGCCAGGTTGAAGTCAAGTTACTTTAGCATTTTAAACAGTAACCATTTATAGACAATTTTCTCTGCTTTTGCCAACTAGAATTTATCGAAAAAAATCCTTATATACATCTCTTTGTTAAAAATCACGGAAACCTTTGAAAAGTCTAGAGCATATTTTACAAAAGCGGTGAAATTTATGCAATATATCAGTTTTTTTCAAGGTGTTTTAGGGATCCGCTTCGGGTCCCTAGAATCGAAAATCGGGTCCCTAGAATCAGAGAGAATCATTATCGGGTCCCCAGAATCAGAGAAAAGTATCATCGGGTCCCTAGAATCAGAGAAATCGGGTTCCTACAGGTCCATACCGGGTACCTAACATTTTCCTTTAAAAAACCCTGAATATATATTGTCTTGCAATCTGAAAGTTTGTTTTTGACTCTTGTGACCTTTACCCGAGCCATAGAAAATTTTAGAAAATATCAGAAAATAAAACAAACTGCGGTCTAACCACTTCAGAGGTGTTGACCATAAATGTTGGTAGCGAGGTGGGTTGTGAATGCAAACAAATACATTTTTCTGACTTGAAAACTTTTGCGGGGATACGTGTACATTTTGCTTTTCGTCTTATGCTTTTAATCCGCGCTACACAAATTAAACCTGAAGAGTAAGTCAAAAACCTGGTACTATTTGCATTGCCATGACTACAACGTTGCAATATTTTGACAGAAAGCTCAGAAATAGCCATTCTGCTAATTTCATTTCACCTACACAGTAGATCTTCAATTTTACTGTAAAAATAGTGGCTGTCGTACGACACTGCGGCTCAAACCTCAGCTTTCGCGAAACAGGGCTCGCGGTTCTACTTTGGTCATGCAGCATTTCGGTGAATCAAAATGCGCGGGGCAGATCGACAATTGCCACCTGCCAATACAAGCAGCTAGTCCGTGGAAACGGTATTTGCCTCCAGTGGCGTACGCAGAACATTTTCATGGGGGGTGTGTGTTTCATTCGGTGGCATATGGTGTTCATTTGTATTTGGTGTGCGCTTTTGTGACGTCACAATTTGACGTCATATTCACGTTTCCAAACCAACGTTTTGGCGAAGTTTGTTGACGAAATATGCATATTTTTGTACACGCGCTATCCTTATTTTATGTGTCAGTGCACTGAATATAAACTATCACCGCTCCAAGTTATGATATCGAAGGAAAATAACCTCAACGCTACGACACAGCAGTTCATAACTGCAAAAATATCAGGATGCGTGTTAAAACAGGGAAGTGAAATACACTCATCATTGAGTCAGAGCAGTTTACAACTGCAAAAGGAGGCTTCGCTAGTGTCTTGTAGAATACGAGCAGTCGAGCATAGAAAGTGTGCGGCTGGACTGGCTGGCGCACACCCCGGCTTGCAAGGCGCACACCCCGGCTTGCAAGATCGAATCTTGCTAAACTACTGTCCACAAGAATTGAGAATGCGCATAAAGTACGCAAGAAACCTTTCAATTTTTTGTTATGTATAGAAGTTCAGCAAACTTTTAGTTTTCCTTTTTCCCTGCTGAGACATTATCAAATGCCTGAATGCTTTTGTGCTATAAACTGCTGTTTTTGAACTCGTGTAACAGTTCTATCACGCTACAAAACTGGTAATGTAGCCAATGCGGTCAGCGCTTGCGCTGATCAGCCTTAGCAGACAAAAGTAAGACAATTGTTTCGGATAAAGTGAACTATCGCTGAACACAATCTTAAACATGCGTAGTGGACGAAAGGTCTGCAAAAAGTGGTGAGATGGGTTCTGGACGCAGACGATAACCGAGATTCTCACCAAAACCTGATTATTACTTATTGGCCCATTTACAGTGCTCCTTGAAATTTGCATGCAAATTTATTCCGTGGTATTTGCATTAAAGTCGACAAATTAACAACCAAAAAGGTATGCGAAAACAATTAATCTCTCCTGCACATGTAATATATTTTTTGTAAAATATCAAGCTCAAGGGAAGGTTTTAACCCCAAAACCCCCCTTGCGTACACCCTTGTTTGCCTCATGGGAAACGGCTCAGACCGAATCGGCCAGACCGAAAAGTCCTGTTCCGCCTGGAGATTAATGCTTGTATGAAGTAACCATGTTGTATGAATACGCGACACAGTTTGTTCTTTATTTCTCGCTCATTTACAACGATCTAACTTAACATGGCAACCAAATCAATAAAAGCATAGTTTTGTGAATTACTGCAAATGTCTGTGAAAATTTAGATATCCGTAAGCTTGTATCGACGTGAAACTGATTGCTTCGTCTCGAGACAATTATACCATTAATGCAATTCAAACTTTTTACATCAGAGGTGGCCAACCTTTTGCACACCATGAGCCAATTTTTTCAAACGTAAGTAGAGATGCGCCATACCGTCGCACATTTCTTGTAACAATGTTACTTCAAAACATTAGCGATTTACCAGGTAATACAATCAAATACAGACGGAAAATTTGGTAAAGCTGCTAATAAACTTCATATTTACTTACTCATTTTTAATAAGATTTCAAATATTTCACCAGTTTTCAATGTTTGGAGTTGAATTTGTTACTGAGAGCAGTGGTGATTCTAAAATTTGGATCAGTCAGGCTCGCCCTTGTTTTTATTTTCATCGATTTCATGGACGACAATGCTTATTTGCGTGTGTGCGTCGTTTCAAAACGACATACATATGTATTTGAATGAATATTCTTAGCTCTGGAAAATTTTCACATGGCAAGGATCGCCAGAAATTAATCGCATCGTATGTACCAGTCACTGAAGAAAGCGCATCACACTTATATGTTATTTGGCATTTTCATTGTCTTACTTTCACTTAGTGAGAATGGGTTTACAAATGTCAAAATGCAGTCTTCTTCTTTAGCAAAATCACAAAAGCAATTTTCAAATGAGTCTCGCAATAACTTGATCTTTAAAATGCATTTTCTCATATTGCCATTATCATTCAATCTGCTCCTTTAAATACGGAGACTAGCTGATATCATCATTTTCTAACTTTGAAATAAAGAGTTTTAATATCATCTTGAAAGTTTGTTGCAACATGATAACAGGCATCTCATGAGGGGTTTGTACGAAACAAAAAATCGATAAAAACATTGGAAAGGCTTTACTAGTTTACTTTATTACAATTACAGGTATACAACGTGCCACTTCAAATCATCCAATGCGCCATAGGTTGGCCACCTCTGTTTTACATAGTTAAGACAAATTTGTCTCTGCGCTGCTTTTTTTCAGTTCATTTCTTTCAAGCATGCATTGATTTCACCCCTCGATCTTCAACTCGACCTTCTTATCTTTCGTTTCATGCCACCTTGTGATTTTTAGCTCATCTTTTCATTTCATACGCACATTATCTTCTCACTCCGCCAAATTCAGAAGATGTGTCATGCGCAATGCCGCCCGGTGCACATAGCTTTTGTTGACTTGACTAGAGCATTTTACATGGTCTGCAGAGAAGGGCCATGCATTCGATCGTTCTACAAAAAATCGCCTGTCTACCTAGACTTCTCAGCCTTGTAAATGCCAGGCCTTAGCATTACGATGTGGATGCACGTATCTCATTTGAAGGTGCTCTGTTGGCTCCCTTCGAGTTGAAAAGCGGCGTAGAGCAAAGCTGTGTTCCGGCTCTAGATCTGTTGGGAATGTTCTTTTCTGCTTGTTCTCCATCGTGCATTCCATGACGACAGCAAAAATGTCAACACTGATGGAGTTCACCTGCGCACCCGCGCATATGGCAGGAAGTTCAACGTCGCAACATTGCCTGTCAAAACAAAAATTTGGCGCATCCTGGTTCGTGAACTGCTGTTTGCAGAAGATACTGCATTCCATCCTTAGTTGTGGTTGGAGTTGTGGTTGGAGGCTAGGTTGATATCTCATTTTTCTCGGTATGCATGTTGAGGCCTGATGTGCCTTCAACGCAGGGAAATGAGCCTCCAATCATTAGTTGGCCGTTTTGCTGATGGTTGCGGCGCCTTAACAGGCTCTGGTCATTAGCAACAAAAGCTGTTGTAATGCACCAACTGACGTGCGCTGATACGGCCCATGTAGATATCATTGTGAAAGAGACTAGGCTCAAAAATGTCGACAAGTTTTGCTACTTTTATGACCAAAGGCAGCTCTTTTGAGAAAAAGTTCAGTCAAGAATCGGGAAGCAGGTATCGCGTTCAGTCAACTCAGTTCCAGAGTATGCGCTGTCCACTCCTTACACTGTGCATCAGGGGCGGAGCTAGGGGGGTGCCAGGGGGGCCACTGCCCCCCCAAAATTTTGCCTGGATCCCCAGTGGCCCCCCCAAAAT
>JGI24159J19872_10012342_pt1 | contig 11144 bp, 5 predicted proteins | sample Ectturendosymbi4_FD_19872 | JGI IMG/M metagenome (IMG submission 19872)
ACTCTTTGTGGCATCACCATCCAGATTGTTACGCATCGTGTCGACTGATTTTCTTGCCTTGCGTTTGTTTTGCTTCAATATACGCCAGCACGGTCGCCAAATCTCGTTTTTTAAATTACATGCGGACGGCCGTAAATTTTGTTGTCGAAGGCCGCATGCGGCCACACGGCCGCAGGTTGTGCACCGTTGATTTATAGCTACTGTTTGATTAGTGGTAGCGGTAACTCTTCCTGTCACCAGCGCTTCATGCGAGAGAAGTTTTTCAAAAATGAAAGCAGTGAAAACATTTCCAAGAAATTCCATGACCAGTGAAAGATCGGGTAACGTTGATCTACTTTCAATTGAAAGGGTACGAGCTGAAAAAATAGATTTAGATGATTTCCTTGATGATTTCGACAGTCGAGATGACAATCGAAGGATTAAAGTTACATTGAGTTGATAATGATATAAAATTCTAACGTAAACTGTGCGAGAACTATACTGCTCAATGCTCATTGTCTATTTGTCTGAATCTGTTTAAGTTTAGAGTTAGTTCGTGTTTCGCTTATGGCAAGACAGTCATAAATGAACGCAGGGTTGAAAAGTGTCAGCTTTTGAGGTTCAGTCAGAGGAAAACTAAGTGCAAATATTAAAATGAACGACTTTGTTGAGAATATTCTGCAAAATAAGTTTTAAGCCTGTTTTTACTCAACTCGAACGTTGTAAAGTGCGCGGTTTGCTCGGCCAGCATGCAACACTATCAGGTACGCGCCCTAAACACCTTTGCATTCCCATCTGCGGCGCTGCTATGCTACTTTAGGTGCAACTGGTGCAGAAACCTTGCTGCTGTTAACTCAAGGCCGGCGCTAGCTCTTTTTTGGTGGTACGGCCAAGATCAGCAGAAATCATGGATTCATGGAACTATTGCTCCCCAAAGCAAGCAGTTCATTTGCGATTCTGTACTCTCTAGAAAAGATTATCTTTTTCAGGCATTCAAAGTAAGCGATCTCCGTAAACAATTTTTTCCACAGTTGTGGGTCTAAATCCTAAATCCAAACTGAACTGAAAATTTTGTAAAGTAAAAGTTTACAGCTTAAAAGCTATTTCTTTCCTCCCAGTTCCAAACAATTAGTAAAAACATTGTTCTTGACTGTTCTACACCACGAATTCCGCAAATTAAAAACCATTGCCTGTAACGCACATCATGGAGTTGTTGCTTAAACTCATCGCCATTGAGTCAACAGACATAAACATAAAAACGTGTCTACCAGTAAGTTTTAAGCAACGTTATGAACCGACAAAATTCTCATGCCACTCGCAAAAATGAACCAAATTTCCTCAGTGTGTTCTCTCTATTACAAAAATAATCTTCAGCAATTTTGTCCAAATCCAGTCTGTTAACTCGTTCTTTGTGAACATGTAAAATCATCAAATCGTTCAATCGTCCTTGGGTCATGTTTGTACGTATGTAAGTTTTCACCCGCTTTAGTGCTGAAAAAGACCTCTCTAAATGAAGCATTCATGGCAGATAATACCAAAAATTGATCCAAAACTTTCCAGACAACGGAAAATGCAATACTCTCAGTCTCAGAGACTGACAGTTTCGACAAAATTTTTATTGCATCATGAATAGAGAAATTAGCAGCCAACTCGTTGCAAACACCTCTGCAGAGTGGTTTCAGAAGTAGGAGCTGTACTTCGGGTTCAAGCTTCAAGAAATCGTCTTTGTAGATCTCCAGGACTGTTTCTAGCTGATCTTGATATGCATCCTGCAAATTTCTACATATACTATAACCAGGTTGATCAAATAGAAAACGCGCAACAGCTTCCCCTAACCTTCCCACCTTTGGCAGCTTTGCAACATACAAAACAGAATGTAATTGCAGAATCATTTCCCTCATCATTATGAGGCCATTTGCAGCGATCAAACGAAGTTGCTTGAAATGATCATTTTCTTTTGTCAAATTTTTGTTGTCGTGCGACTTTTGTTGTCATCGTGTTACCTGGAGTTAATTGGGTTCAGTATCCAGTAATCCAGACAACTCCGAGCCTTCGAGCAAGCACATGTGCTCCACAATTCCACAATAACATATTTCCTGCGTATTGCGGCACAGAGTGATTTGTGAGATCACAATATATGTCTGCACTCTCCTATCCACTATCCAACATCGATGCATAATCCATTAATTTAACTTCAGTGCATGGGTGGTGGAACTTTTTCAAAAGTGGGGGGGCACAAGTGCACGTCCAAAAAACAATAGAAAATTTTTGTGACTTGTGTTGGCAACTGTGACGTCACAAGCATTAAAATATGACGTCCTTAACTACACCATATGAAGGTCAAAATTACACTATTTCAAACAAAATTACACCACTGCGAAAGCGTAAAGGTGAACCACCTGAAATTCAAATAGGCTGTTACAGGGGCAACTCCAGGACAGCAGCGTCACTCGGGCTCATCACCAACTTATACTGACTGAATGCAACCTTTCCAGGCTTGCGTTACTGAAATTTCCATTTGCTCTCATTCTGGATGGCAGTATCGTTGCTCTGTGATGTTAGCAGGGCGGCCCCCCATGATAACATTTATTTGTTTTAAATAAAATTATTTTAATTAATTTGTTCGTTTGCGACCAGACACGAAGACTATAGTATAAACACACACAATCTGCAGAACGCAGGTCGATAAAAACAGAAAAAAGAGAATGTTTTGCAAGGCATTGGAGTCGGCGGAATCACAGGGTTACAGACACTTTTTGCAACTGCGTTGAATGCAGAAAATATTCGTTTGAAAAATTGTGATTCAAAAGAGATACAAAAATACAAACTCTATATTCCGATGTTGCGTAGAGTATCTTTAATGATTTCTCTGAACTTTGACTTTCTGCCAGTTTTAGTAATCACTACTGAATACAAATATTTTCGGTTTTGTTCAATGCAGATACATTTGAATTTTGCTAGTAACTTTTCCTATAATCGTTCTTATGGCATGGGTTTATCTACTCGTGCATCACGCCTACTGCACAAATGTCACGAAAACGATACTATTTGCATGCTAGCAGCAAAGCTAGTTCTGCTGTGGTTGCGGTTTGGTATCAATGATTCAGTAATTTCTTGTGCGGTCTGGAGGTACTGAGGTAGCCGCAGCCCGAACTGCAGCCCTTCGTTCGTCATAAAAGGTAGCGTATTGAGGAAACGCACTTTTTCTGATTCCTCCGATGACTGTTATTCTTGCGTTGCTATAAAGGTATGAAGCTAGCCAAGCCATTTACACCACAGGATATTGCGTATTTGCGTGGTACGCCAGAAAAGGTTTTTCATCAGTCGATTTGCAGAACGAAAGAGTAGAATACGAGATTGCAGTGTTTAGCTAGTGCGATGCCGAAATCTATAATGCCATCAGCAGCTACAAATGGCAGAGTTTCTGAGGAGAAAAAGCGCAAGAATCTGGCAGTGTTAGCTGAAACGCCGCGACTGAAACGTTTTTTTTCCTGCTAAGCTTTTAAGCAGCAGCGTTAAAACAGTGGCGTTAACCAGAGCTCCTGAAAATATAGGTAAAAATCAGGCCCGTAACAACGGGGCCGCAAGAGGGCCAAGCATCCCTAAATATTTCGCCCCCCCGAAAATGTGTTGCACACAATTGAAAAGTATTGGACATAGTTCATAAAATTTGAGCCCTCTCAGAAAACTTTTCGCCCCCCTGGTGTCCCAAATTGGTTACGGACCTGGTGAAAATCACAACATAATTTTCGAGGCACCTTTCACACTCAGACTGGCTGGCCATATTGAGATGTTCTTTTTCAGGTGTTTTTGTTTGTAATCTTTGGTTTCTGCTTATTATTCGGGTGTATGTTGTTTTTTGCCGAGTAACTCTCTAGTCCAGGTGTTCCCAACCTTTCTCTGACCAAGTACCCCTTCAGCATTTCGACAGATAAATGTGTATCCCTAAAATTTATCATGACCAATCATAGATATGTTCAACAACAAAAATATAAGGATTTTCAAATATAGTATTCACTGATATACTGTATGTATAAATATTTAACCAAACAATATATTAATATATCTTACCTTCTATTGCTAACCTTAAATGTACCCCTTCAGATAGGCAAATGTACCCCTAGGCGTACATGTATCCCAGGTTGGGAACCCCTGCTCTAGCCTGTGGAAATATTTTTCCTAATAAGAATACACTGTAGTGTTTATATCATAAACTCTCTTTTCGCAGCTGACGTTATGTACAGTTGAGTACCGCATTTATTCGATTGTAAGCCGCGGCGTATAAAGTTTTTTTCATCATTTCATGCGGCTTACAGTTTTTATTTCTTTACTTTATCGAAAGGTATAAATGACGCTCAGTCTTTCCTTGGCTACGTTTTGTCGAACTCTTCTTTCCCACTCGATTTTCTTCAGCATCACGTGCACATCCGTCACAGGACGGATTATGATAACAGAAGGCAGTTGTAGGCTAGTGATGTAAGTGTAAGCATCATTAANAGCAGGGTTGCCATTGCCAATTAAACGGGTAAGGCACGAGTACGCGAACATCCCGAATGCATTCCATCAGAGACTTAGATAACCTGTGTTNAAGCGCGGTTTACAATCAAGGGCAGCTCACATTAATTTTTAACACCATTTCGTGCGGCTTACAATCAAAGGCGGCTAAAAACTGAGTTAATACCGCAGGCATACAANCGACTACCGGAAAGAGCAAACAAGAACGTTGCGAATCAGCGAAAACAAATTTTACAAACGATGACGTCATGAAATATGTCAAAGNGGCCTTACAGTGAAAATTGCCCCGGGCCCCCCTACCNTTTAATCCGGCTCTGGTCACGGAGGAACTAACCTAAATTTACATAAAAGCAACGANAAGACCCTTTTGTTTGTATGGAAGTGGGGACGACAAATTTGGATCCATAGCCTACTGCATCAACCACGTGCAGCGGTATTTCAAATGAAAATTTCGCTATTTATGACTGAAAACTTTGACGTGTATAAAGTTTTAAGAACATATTAATCTCTTTGTAATTTGCGGGATCAAATTTTTAATCATTCACGAATTTTTAAAATTTTTAATCACTCACAAATTTTTTAATTTTTGAAAACAAATTTTTAATCAGTTTATAACCCATACTGAACGCAAAAACCATCAAGTCTACTTTTCCAATCCTAAGATAATACCTACGTCACAATGCCGCGACTCCCAAATTGATTGACTGTGTCGTTTTTAGACCTTTGCAAGTTCTAACTAAGCACATACCTGTCCCCAAAATCCCGTCAGCCATCTCGCGAGCGGTGTAACTGGCGGATTGGTTGTTACTGTAGTTTGCTCTGTTGCAACGGTTGTGGATGAAGTTGACNAGAATCCTGTAGACGTCNTATTTTTTGCAGACGTCGCGTTCAAATCTGAGATTTTTGATCCGGAAGTGTAAGAACGAAAGTTCACACTTGGTGGTACCACAACGTTTCTGTGAGTGTGACTGCCTGGGTGTGAAGTTACATCGAGGATTGCGCCACTGTCGGACGACTCTCCACTGTTGTCCAGTATATCGTTATCGTTTCTCAGCTGATTCTGTTGGAAGGTGGGGACAAAGTCTGCTCTGCTATCGATTTCTGGCAAAAGGTTGCTTCGCACAACGAGCAGTGGATCGATGGCGGAATCGAAAGTTCCATTTGAATCAAAACCGTCAAGATCTTCAACAAGCCTGCCAATACAATTACAGCAGAAAAGTTACGCAATAGAATGCGTCTGACCGAATGGCAGTGTTTGTCAGATGAGTAAACTCACGAAAAGCACCACTCTACCATTAGCGTGACTTTGGGTTGAGGAAGAATGTTGCACAATGCAGCGCGCGGAGCAGTTTTAAATTAATCAAGTCGGTTTCACATTTCAGTTTAACCAGCCGATGAAATTGCCTGCAATGGGTGTACATTAAACTTTCGCCAGGCGTTTTTTCTAAAAATCATTAGTTTTGATTTACAGTCTACCCAAAATATTGTGCATCCTTGATCAAAATAGCACGCCACAATATTGCTTGACTTACGAAACACCCCTGAATTTTTCATGAAAACGTGATAAATATTTTGATGCAAAAGGTTTTCATCAACGTTACACTGTGCATCGTGTAGGTAACTAGATACGCGGAAAATGGACTTTAGGATAAGGTTTCGAGCATGGCCAAGCTTATGACTGGAAGAGGTCCCTAAAAGAAAAGGTTTCAAAATTTTATATCTGAGTTGATGCGAACTATTTCTCAACATTCTGTTTTTCTGTATCAGGATTAGCGCATTGTACTGTCTACTCTATAAAATGGAATCCTTTCCCAGCTACGAATAAGACACTAAGATCTTACAGAGTATATATGTCGTCTACAATGTAGGCATCGTCAGCTCTTTGCTTTGTTTAATTTTGAATCTACTCTCTTGTATACATTACGCAAGTTTTGAATCTAAATTGCACTTTTTTTTAATTCACTATCGAGCACTCGAATGGCCAGAAATATTTTGCAGACGGAATTTATTTTGATGCGTAACTTATTAACTGAACGATGAATTCAACTCATATGGCGCCTTGAAGCTTATAATTTTCAGAAAGAAGTGAGTCTCCTCGTGTATTTTTTTGTCCGTCAGATTAATACACAAAATGCCTTGTCCAATTGAACTTAATTTACCACAAGAAATTTTTTCATACTTTCTTCAGACCTGACCTTAATTCCATTTCTTTCATATTTTTTATATACCATCGTTCAGCCTGAACACATCATGCCAAGATCAAATAAAATGAATCAGATTGAAACCCGGCTGCTTTTTCAATGAAACGTGGGTTCAGGATCAGACTAAACATTGTCTGGAGTGCAAAATTTAAGAGTTTGTTCACATGTGGTGCAATTATTTCGACTGAGAACATTTTTACGTAAAAAAACGATTTGAAATAATTTTACATATAGTCTCGTTTGCCCGATACGCCGTTGACGTTAGTCAGGAAAAAATTAAGGTGGATACCTGTTGATTGAGCAGAGATGCATTTGGCAGCTTTCCTTGTCGGACGGACGACTATGAACCGGACATTTGTCGTCAGGCTCGGGTTCGTAGTGAATGTTGTGGACGAAATTCTTTTTCTTTCTCCTTCGTTTTATGATTGTCACTCTGCTGATGGTCAAGCGAGCGATTTCGTCCTGAGGCATGATCCCGTCATAATCGCGGCTTTTATCTTCGCCAATGTCGTCGTCCTCAAGGTATTCATCCTCCGATGAATCCACGTCCGCGTCGCCCACGAGTATGATGTCGCGCAGAATTTCAGTGACACAAGATACTGTGCGGTTTCGGAAGCCTTGGCCACACTTGACTGAACACTGCGTTGCATAAAGTAGAGTTATTGATTCAGACTAACCAGCCGTTAAAGGCTCTTGGAGTTACGTTAAGCTTTTGAGGAATCAGGCAACTGGGCTCTGCTTTCAATTTTTTGTGATGATTCAAACTTGCACATATCTATATTCAAGTAACTAGTCTCCACAAAGGCGGAGTTTTGAATCCACCAGAAAAGTTATTTAATAGGAAATCGATTTCACGTACCACTACGCATCTTCAGTCCTACACTCCTATTCGAACAGACCAGTAATTGATACTTTAATCAACTTGCATTTCTCGCAATAGAGTTCATCTCTTGAATAAGAATATATAGCGCCCTAAGCCATTACTATCGAAGGCCAAATCTCTGTAATCCAAGTTTACGAGGCAACTCTATGTACAGCTGTGTCCAACCGAAGGCCTGGATGATGCCAAAATTATGTCACTATCTTAGTAAGGCCCTAACATTGAATGACTTACTTTGGTCTCAGCAAACTAAAATTTAGCTTTAGCTACTTAATGCTTTCCACTGATAATAATTATTTGACAAATCTAATGACTCGGTAACTGCGCGAGGTATCACAGGAAGTTTGTGCCAATGGTACAACAGGAGTATAAATCAGAGAACTAGAAATCAGTTTTGCATCAGGGTGTCACTGGGCGCGTGGAAATATGCCAGTACGCAGTACAGATGTAAAGTATCAAAGTGGTAGTGAGAAACATTGCAACGAACACATCAAATTTAGGATTATCAAAAAGACAGGTTGTCATTATGTTGTACATACACAACAACGAAACCTTCCGCTGGGCCGCGGGTTGGACAGTCCCGTCGCCACAGGGGTGCTTTGGTGGGCTTAGATCCCCAAACAAAGCTACGTATTGAATTAGGAAACACTATAAATCAGTGAAGCTTGTGTCAATTTTTAGAATGTGAAGCCCCCTTGCGCAAACGCAAAGCCCCCCTACTGAAGATTTTCTGGCGACGGTTCTGGGGTTGGACATAGCTGCTCTAGTATTTTAAAAAGCAGTGATGTTTTCATGCAAAAAACGAGTTTGAAGAATGATCTTCCAACAGAACACAAATGCTCCATTGCGAGATGAAAAGGTGAAGAAACTTTTGCTGACGCACTGGTAGGCTATTACAGATTGCGATATAACGTCGATGTAGTTAATAAATATGGGAAGATTACAACATTCCTAACATTTGTGGTGGTTAGCACTCATTTCTTAAAATCTTCAGATCTGACAGTGCTGTCAATAACGTTCAGAAGAATGCGTAGTAAGTTAAACAGCCAGAAATATTTCAAGACAAAACGGCTCAGGGTCAACAGGTCAAATGAGCTTGCTGTGTTAACGTGCAGTAACTACGTGGACTTCAGTGCTTCAAGCTTTTGGACCGATTAAAGTGCTGGTCCTTTGTTCTGTCAAACAAGGCAAGTGTTCTTCAGAGACGTCAGAGTCGGTTACAGCGATTCGCTTCTTGACATGGAGCAGAGGTTTTCGCAGCGCTGGTCAAAAATGTTGGATATAAACAAAGTTTGGCAAAGCCGGTTATGTGGATGACCACGAACTGTATCAGAGCGAACACTGAAAGGACAAAACTATAGCCGTTGGCGCCACTGTTCTGAGTCAGCCCGCTATATTATAGTACTTCGACTGACATGAACTAATCAGTTTAATACGCACGCAGAAACAAGAAGGTGCGACTGACCATTGGTTACTTGCATTGCACATGCACATCCAATAAAAAGTTGAGATTTTTCGAACTAAAATACACATACAGTAGATACGAAGATGCTACTTTCACTACTGATATCGACATTTAAGACTTGCCGGTAAGTACCGATATCAAAACAGCAACAAATATGCATATGACGTTTAAAACAAGCTAAAAACAGTATTTTGAAAACGATGAAGATGTCATGGTGACAATGAAAAAATCGATTTTCCCTTTTCATACATCAGTTTGCATTGATTCTGGTGTTATGGACTCAGCAGAGACAAGATTTAAGCATTTTGCAAACCAAGCTAAAGAACAAACATCGTGTACCTTCTCGCAATTTAACATATAGTAAACTTAAACGATAATTTCAACAGAGTTGCAGGCAAATCAAAGTGTGCCCTTCGAAACAGTTCGCAAGTATAGTATTGCAACCACGCGTACTTGACTTTCCCTACTGAGACAGATTGCGGTGAAATTTCTTTCAGCGAAAATTTCACTTTCGGCATCAACACGTGTTTTTGAATAGGCGCTCTGCACTGCCGACATTTCTTCTTAAACTGCTGACAACCCCTGGTATGCAACAGAGGCAGACCGTTGTTTTACAACTTCCATTGACTGTTAGACTGTTATCTAGGAAAGGCAAAACTTTCCTCTTTTAAGTGGAACTTTAAGTTGATGACCTGCAAGGGTATTCAAGTAAAGTCAAGAACTGCTTAATTTTCAGCTGTATTTTGTTACAAAAGATGTCATGCGACCCATTCGACATGGTAAAGCTCGCTATAACAAAATTGTTACACGCGTTATGTAAACTGGCAGTTTATTCAAGGATACAATGACATTTACTACTTATTTTATTCGGCAAAAAGGTTTATCTTTTCTTGCTGTGGACGCATTTCATCTTTTCATTTTATTGACGTCCACAACTTTCAAATTTTTACCTCCATCAATGCTTTGTTTACCGCTTTTACGACGCTCTGTGCTTCTGTGTCCCTGCTTATATAGACATGTTGCAAGACTTAATCTTGCAAAGTTGCAAGACTCAATCCAAAAAAATTGCTGAATTTCCGCTTTATTCCACTGAGGTGCTCTTGGTGGGCTACAGACAAAACGTGAAAAAGTTTTCACCACATTGGTTTCATGCTGCAGCGTGTGCAGCTGGAAATAGTAATTAGTCCTCTGCTAAATTGTAAGCAACATGAATGTAGGTTCTACAAGACGTTACACTTTGGGATGATGCGTTTCAGTGGACCGCAAAGCATTTTTCGTACATCAAAGCTTTGACCACAACGTCATCGAAAGAAATGTCTTTCCAACGAGTCCGAAAGTGGCTAATGTGAAATAATTTATATACTGTCGCCCATCTTTATTGATTTCAGAGGCGACAGGATGTTGCGAGAAACTTTGCTCACCATCAGAATTGAAAAAACAAATTAACAACTTCTGAAATGAAATTATTTCAATATTTTAGAAAAGAGATCTCCAAACGTTATTATCTGGGGACCACATAAGCTATTACACAAAAATTCAAGGGCCAGACATCTTACGTAATGTGATTTTTCGGGATATGTTGCATTTTACCAATTCAGCATTTTTTTGTAAATGTATCATTTTTTCATTATTGACAAAATGTTTACCCGGACCGGATGAAATGGCTTCGCGACGCGGATTTGGGCCGCGGGCCGTAGTTTAGAGACCCTGTTTTAGAAGATCAAGCGTCAAAGCGTCGCATTCTTTTATGGTTTTGATGTGTTCATTTGGAATCAATCCATCATTGTAAAAGTAACCAATGATTCAGTCGTCGAGGGAAACCAAGTCGTATTTTTTGTTGAACCGCAACTTCCGCTTAACTCTAAACTCACAAATTTTTGATAAATGCGCAGTAACCATGACTACTTTGAGGTTAAACGAAAGGCCGGCTCTGAATAACTGCATGTATTTGCTCGCTAAAATTATTATTACTTTATGTGAAAGACTCTACCCTCAAACGCTTGCTTCAGCGTTATTTCTGCTACGGAGGTGACAGCAGAGCAGGGGGCGGATCCAGCCAGTAAGGTTGGGGGGGGGGCGCTTTCAGTAATATTTGGTAGTCAAG
>JGI24159J19872_10012344_pt1 | contig 11143 bp, 8 predicted proteins | sample Ectturendosymbi4_FD_19872 | JGI IMG/M metagenome (IMG submission 19872)
TTCTCTCCAGGTTATTACTGCCTCCTTATTTGCCTTTAGCCTTTTATACGCAACGCCCTGGAAGTACCGCATAATTAGCACTCATATTTTTTTATCCACAGGTCTAACCGACACAGAACAGAAAAACTGTTTGGAAAAAGAAGCGTCCTTTAGTCTTTTTGGATTCACATTAGGAGGAGGAAGAGACAAATGCTCGACCAATTGGTTGTCTTCTCGGAATAATGGTAAACAATTAGTCCAAGCACAGTAATGGTATTAACGTTTTTTGGCATAAAAGGCTAGAAGGCGCTCATTTTCAACAAATGATTTATACTCAGGAAAGTGGAACAAGCAGTTATTTGTTTCTCAATCAAGAAACTGCGCTTCAGGACGTGTCACTACATAGCCAATGAAAATGACGTGCTTAGTTGTAGATTCAGTCTTGAACGGAATTGCTCTGTAATGGAAATGTTAGGTTCAGGATAGGGCATAGTGGACAAAAATCTGATTTTTAGGTTATTTTTAGACTTACTTTAGCTGATTTGCTGACCTTAGTTCTAAATTTAGCGCGTTTGGTTATGAATCGATCTCGTTTATTGGCAATCACACATTGATACCAACAGCCAAAAACATATTTTGCGCTTAACAAAATACAACACTGTAACAAATGTGCCGTTCATATCACTGAAATGCTCCAGTTTCCAATTACATATGAATCAATATCCCTTAGCAACTAATCAAAATGTGCGGTTATCAACTTTTATTGCATTTGCAATTCTTATAATTTAGCGACTTAACTGAGTGTTTATACAACTGTTTATAAACTTCGGTCAATCTATTTTTGTTACTTTTTCTACAGTGGATGTTGAAAATTTTTGAATTTTTTTCCAAATTCTAAATTTTCCTCCAAGCTTCATTTAGATAGTTTGAAAGAGTCGTTGATATGCAAAGGCATCTTATAAAAATATCAACATTTACAAAAAGTTTCCAGAACTGCATTTATGTCATCAAGACATTAAAACTTCAATTGGCAATACACCCAAACTTTGACCTTTTGTTTTTTGCTGGAAATACATGCAGTTTCAAATAAGTCAATGGATCTAAAAAAAACAACCAAATTGCTTAGAATGCATCGCACATGTGTACGTGAACTTCCCATACTTTTCGTACTGCACAATCGATTCGAGTTATAGTCTATTGCTTTGGGGATGCTTCTGAAAAATATTGGTTTCCTTAAATTGTATCTCACCCTTAATATGATGACACATTTTTGAAAGGAATGCGGAAGGTTGTTCGAATTGAAATATTTATTAACCAAGTTGTTTGCAGGAAGTTTCACAAAATCAGCAAACCAAGTTATTTCAAACGTTCGAGGTGGAACGTCCGACACCGCAGCTTCACTGAGCTTTTTCAACACTCATACACCAAGCAAGATTGATTATGAGGCCTGGGTTGAAACGGTTAAAAACAATCCGGCAATCATCGACTTTACAGTAGGTTGACTGATTTGAAAGTTTCAACCTATGTAGTGTTCCCAAATAATGTTTGGTGGCCACCAATTAGCAACCACAATGCAATGGCTGTTAAAGATGGTTTGTTAAACAAAATTCTAAATTTTTCTCATTTGACTTCCGTATATTCTACAACAAATACCAATATTTCTCTTAATCATTGCGAATCTAGGTGGAAACTTAAAATTGCTGTTATATCACCTGAACTCAAATGGTATTATCTGGCAAGTGTGTTAAAGATTTGTGAAGGACGTTTGCATCAAGACGTCTAACATATTGTTTGTGATTACACACACNCTAATTAACCAATTTTGTTCAAAAAGCTTGATCTGTTTTAAGTCTGTCTGAAAAGAGCTGTGCGCCAATTTTTATAACACAATGAACATTATAATTCTTACAAACAAACAAGTGTTTGAATAAACTTTTCAGTTTTCTGTTTCAAGCCTTGTGATAACAAATCTATTGAAATATTGTACCTTATTTTAAGGCTTCATTGTATAGGTTGTAAGTGCAGAATGTTTTGATCATTGCTGTAGTTCTAACCAGTAAGTGGCTTAGCAAAATTACACATTTTACATTTAGAAACTAGATTGCAGTAGGGATGCAAGAAGTGACGTGTTAACACAATTATGCAGATCAGTAAGTTTTTTCAAAAGAGCATATTTTCTGCAGCTTTCTCCAATATCAAATACATTAACCGGGGAAAAGAAACGAAACATGGAAAGAGCACTTTTTGAGTATATCAAACGATTTGATCCAGTGGTGTGCAAAACACCATGCGACAACGCAGGAAGCTTCATCGTTGTTGAAAATGGAAAAGTATGCAAATGCTTGTGCGCTGCAGGATACACAGGTCCATCATGCACGACTAGAGCTTAATTGCTCTTTGTTTTCTTCCAGTGGCTGAAAATTATTCCTTGTGCAAGCTTTCAAATGGTTAGCTTCTTGTGGTGAAAACCATTAGGTTTTTTGCAAAGTGATTTGTTGTAATTTCTCATTGACAACAAAAAAAATATTCTCCTTTGCTAAGCGTTTATAGCCGACACCTCAGCTGTAATGCTGCGCTTTGCATAGTTTTCCAGTTATCATTTTGCTTTGAGTTAATTTATACAGAAGGTCAAAATGGACGTTTACCACGTAACCAATGTACAAAAAGAGTCACTTGAAACGTTGTTCCCTGTTCGGTGTATCGACGTCAGTTTGGTTTATGAATGATTTTTTTATTACACCTGAGATGGCGTGATGTGACTTTACCGAGTAATAGAATGCATGGTTCATCACTCATTTCAAAGTAAGTTCTGTGATTGTAATTTATCCTGATTCCTTGCAGTATTTCTTAAAATTCGTTTCACGCATTCAGTTTAGCTGAGCCTTAAAGGAAATTTCCTAAGGGTGTTTGTTGATTTTTGTTCACTTTGCTGCCTCGCTGCCATGTATATATCTAAAAAATAAACGTTTATGTGGAAACATTGCTTATTCGAATAAATATCGAAGTTTGAAGCTGCAATGAGAAAGCTGGCGTTATACCATAGCTGCTGTTCCGTCGATGTGACCAACATGTTCGACACGGATCCAGAATACCAGGAACCAGACAAAACCTGTATAAACCAGTGTGATGCAATGCCTGACTTTGACAAGGTTGAGTGACCAAAATTTTGTCGCGTTTTTTGGCAAGAAAGACATTGCCTCAACATCATCAAACTGTCAATGATAAAGTAGCCTTGGATTATTATGCAATATTTCAACTGACAACAGAGTTTTAAGAAACAGACGATTAAGAAACAGGTACTGCCTTTTACTCACCTTGTCAAGTTTCCTTAACATATCGAGACTCTGGACTCGTTTACTGTGAATAAGAGTGGGTATAAGAGGTTTCAGGTGAAAAAATCGTTGTGGAAATTTCCAAGGAAAAAGCATGCGCTGCTGTGTTGATCAGCGGGTTGTGGTAAAAAAGATCTGAGTGTCGCAGGATCCTTTGGAAAAGAAATTGTGGCTTCTCGCCTTCTCGCGGCTGCAAGGCAGCTGAAATCATTGCAAGTAGAATGAATTCCGCATTCACCATTGAACTATTCTTGCATGCATTTGTGCATTCTACAATCAATCGTTTGTAAAACAAACAATTTGCAGCATTTTGAAACTACTTCAACCGTTTTGAGAAATGCTGGAACAGACACGTTTCACATCACACATTTTTATTAAGTAAAGACCAACACTCTAGAATTTAGCATAATTTTAGCGCTGCAGTTATTTCCCAGTAAAGCCAAGATTTGCAGTCATTTTGAACTCATCACGATAGCATTAATTCATTCATGTTCATGTGGGAAAGGTTACCAATAACTCCACAGCAATAGCAATGCAGCGCACATACTACCATTGTGAATTTATGTATGGACGATCTACAGCAAGTAAAACATTGTAACTGACAACAGGACAGCCTGTTTATAACAAAGCAAAATCTTGGCTGTTTTAACTGCGGTTAATCTAAAATAAGTAGATGGTTTTGCAATTAGATATCGTTCTTTTAATAGTAAAAAAGGGTCACATTCAGAACCATCCTATCTTCAATTGCTGCGTTATCATGGCGGATGAATTTGTGTGTCTCCATGACGCTAAGAGTTATGCTGTCGGAGCAACAGCTCGACGCAGGATCAACCATGCCAGATTTTTCGAAGGTAGAAGCACAAATAGGTGCCGTCTATGTGTGTTCGGCAATAAGAACCAAGCAACTGTGATGTGGCAGACGTCATCTTCGACTCCCCTGACACAATGCAGTCACTGGCACACACAACTGTGGTCATAGGCGTACGGGAAGGCATTTTACTGGGGGGTCAAAAAAAATTTGCCATGAAAATGACAATTTGCCCTAAAAATAAAAATTTGCCCTGAAACTAATATTTTCAGTTTACTACGAATTGGGTCTGACGCCTCTTGAAAATTTGTTTTATCTATAATTGAAATCGTTTATAACGGCTTCGTGTGTAACTTCAATTCGCCTATAACGTTACATTTTATTCGGTCCCGATGGTATCTTCTGCATGCATTTCATTTCGCTTATAACTTCAATTCGCCAATAACGTTCTTTATACAATCCTTTAGAGGTGCCGTCGTAAGCAAATTCTGTAGTTACCTTGTTGGTTAACTCAAAGGGGTGACGTTCCATACCTGTGGTGTTCTCCTTGACAAGAAATTTTACGATAATTGCCTTTACTGGCTGAATTTGCTGTATTGAAAATGTTTTCATCTTTCCCTAAAAAACAGAGTTTACGGTGAAATTTTTCACTGCATTGAATATATTTTTTTTACCATTCAAGATTTTTGAGCAACTTTGCGCTTGCCCAGAAAAACATAGTGTATCCTGACTTTACTGAACTGAATATATATATTTTTATCATTCAGGATTTTTGAGCAGTTTGCTCTTGCCCTGAAAATCAGAGTTGTCCTGAAAATCTTCACTGTACTGAGTATACTTTTACATTCAGAAGTTTTGCGCTACTTGCGCTTGCCCTGAAAACAGAGTTTGCCCTGAATCCACTGTTCTGAATATATATTGTTTATCATTCAGCATTTTTGCGCAACTTGGGCTTGCCCTGAAGACAAAGCTTGCCCTGAAATTTTTCAAGATAGGGGGCGGCCGCCCGCCCCCCGACTCCCCGCCTCGTGCGCATGTGGCTGCGAGTGGCAGTACCAGATATCTTTAATTGGACAGGAATGCATGCTGAGAACTTGGAACAACGCATCATGTTGTTTTCATCGCAAATTGTCCAAGAAATACCCTAAAACCATTTGTTACCTGCCATCGTTTTTCAAATATTGTTTTTTGTCTTTTTTTCATGTCGCCCGGAAAATGAAATCAAATCGAGATGATGCCGTTGACGAGATGCTCAGACGAATGTCTGTATCTCTCTCGATGTGAGTGGACAGCTAACACGTCAACGATGTAATGCTAATTGGCATTTCAATTTGATTGATCAAAACCATACGCCATCACTGCAATAAGAAATATTTGATACGCCTGAACCTGACGTGTGAATGTTCACGAATTAACAAATATGCTGTTCGTTAAGGTAATGCTTAAATCTGAAGGAAAACCATGACCATGATCGGCCAAAAATCTATCTTCATTTTTTCAGAAAATAACAAAGGAGGCTTTGACTTGAAGTTGTAGCTGGTGAATTCAAATGAATCTTAACAGCCATTTTTTCAGAAAACAACAAAGGAGGCTTTGACTTGAGTTTGTAGTTGGTGAATTCAAATGAATCTTAACAGCCAGTAGGTTTGAAACGGTCTACTCGGAAAACTGAATTTATATCAGTTCTTTCCAAAGCGGCTGCTGTACCAATATGTTTATTCTTCGCGAATGGCGGAATTGTGATTTGTTACTCGAGACTGTAAAATTTATCTTCTTGAAACATCTTCGCAATATGTTTGTAATAAATCTAAAATATATTAAAGAATTTCGATTTGGGTTAACAGTTAGGATCATACTTCAGTCCAGTATGATCATCTAAGTAATCATAATAAATGAATCTTCAAAACATGGGAAAATCACCATACAGGATAGACATTTATGTTGGCCCCACAATTTTTTCCTATACCACCCTACTCGACAACAAAACGTATTGCTTCTATCAACCATTCGTGGAACATCAAATTCGGTGATCATGATCACACAAAGGTGTTTTGATGCAAAGTGATGCAAAGATAATAGTTGGTAATGAGAGTCAAACCTGCTGAATGCCTTTAACTGAGCATGTCAAAATTTGTGAAGAACAGTTTAATTCGGGCATGTAATATATCATTTCGTGTGGTTTTTCTCACAGTTATTAACGACTTTTCACTATAAGCAGCTGGACATTTTGAAAATATTACCGCGTCAATTTTTATAGTTTTGTAAACACCATTGTCATTGGAAACTATTAAGTGCTTGGATAATTTTTTCAGTTTTCTATTGAAGCATTATGACTGCAACATAGCCCATTTTCAAATTTGGTTAAGTTCAAATTAAAAATGTTCTTGGCATTGCTGAAGTTGTAATCAATAAAGGGCTCTGCAAAACCATCAGTTTTGCTGTATAGAAAGCGGCAGCGATGGAAGAAGTGAACTCCAAGCAAAACCATGAAGATCTGGAAGTTCCTTCAAAATGCCACATTTTTTCAGCTTTCTCCAATATCAAACACGTTGATCGGAGCAAAGAAAAGAAACATGGAAAGAGTACTTCATGAATATACCAAACGATTTGAACCAGCCGTGTGCAAAGGACCATGTGACAACGGAGGAAGTTTCGTAAGTGCGAAAAGTGTCAGTGTGCAAATGTATGTGCGCTGCTGGTTACACAGACCCAACGTGCGAAACCAGAATTTAAATGCTCTTTGTTTTCTCCTATCGGCTGAGAATTTGTACTTGCTCAAGCTTTAAAAGGGTGAAATTCTTGATGTATAATCCATCACATTCTTGCAAACATGATCTACCGAATTTGTCATTGACAACAAAAATACATTGTCCCGCTTTGATAAGCGCTTATATCCGACACCTCATCGGAGATGCTGTACTTTGCAAAAATCTTTCAGCAATTGGTTTGCTATGAGTTAATCTATAGCTAAAAACACACGTTTATCACGTAATCAATGTAAAGATAAAATCACTGGAAACATTGTTTACTGCTCGGTATCTCGGAGTTGGTTTTGCGAATGTATTTTACCTGAGATGACGCCATGTGATTTTACCGTGCTTTAACGATATGATATATCGATCCTTATTTAATTCAATGCAAGTTCTGTGGTTGTAATATACCGATATTTTCTTGCAGTATTTTTGAAATTTGCTCTCGCAGACAGGTTAGTTGAAGCCCTGAAAAAATATTGCTTATATGTGTGATTGCTGATTTTTGTGCAGTTTGTTTCATTGCTGCCATGTATAGCATGTATTTACACAATACACGTTTTTGCGTAAACATTGCTTCTGCGAAAAAATATCATGGTTTCCAAGCTCATGGATTTTCCAAAGCTCCATTCTATTTTCGAAAAATCCTTGAAAAGGATAAAACCAATTATCATCGTCATGTGAGCCAAGCAAGTTTCTTTGCTTTTGTCGCATAGAGTAGCACAATTGTTTTTAATCCTGCACAGTTACTTTTGATGCTATACTAACAGCGATGTAAAATAATTTGAACTGGTTAAACAGCACTTTTTTAATCAGATTGGTGATCGACATCAACAGAAAAGCTTTTTGCAACATATCCATGATAGCACACACGGAGTTGTTAATCTGAGTTACAGATTTCAAATTGAATTGTGTTTGAACATTTCAAAATTTCTCAAAAATGTTTGCTAAATGTTTTTTCTTCGATCCTTCATTGGATCTTTGGAATATCTTGGTAGATATATGCAAAATGACCTTGAGACTAAAGAAACTGCAACGTCACGTGTTTATCAGACACTGCAATTAATGCCCCAAATTTAGTTTCACAACGCAAGCAAATAAGCGAATTAAGTAAATCAGCAAAAGTGTACAAAACACTTTTCAAATTTCACAGCACTTCCTCTGTCGCTGATCAACATGTTCGCCTCAGATCCAGAAAACCAGGATCCAGACAAAACCAGCACAAACCAGTGTGATGCATTGCGTGGCGTTGCCAAGGTTCATTGACTAACATTTTGTTGCGGTTTTTGGAAGAAAGGCATTGCTGTAGCATCATCATACTGGTGATTGTCATCTTATATTGGAATACTGTGCGACATTTCAATTCACTACTGAGGTTAGGTATACTGAATTTTAGAGTTTTAATCTTTAAGAAACAGGTAGTACCTCACATTCACTTTGTCAAGTTTCCCGCAACGAGTCTCTGGACTCGTTTACTGCAATTTGGAGTGTTTGCAAGAATCGTTGTGAAAATTCGCAGGGAAAGAGAAGACATGGTGGTGTTGATCAGCAGTTGTCGCAAAAAGATACGCATTTTGCAGGAAGCTTTTGGCTGAGAATTGTGGAGTCTGGCCTTCTCCGACTGCAACCTAACCGACGTTGCCAAATCGTATGAAATCGACATTCACCATGCAACAAATCATGCATAGATTTTCTACATTCTACAAGCAATCATTCTTAAAATAAACCATTCCCAGCATTTTAAAGCTATTTCATTTTGCGAAATGCTAGACAGACATGGTTTACACCACAAAAGCTTTGTTAGGTCAGGAGCAACATTCGAAAATTTAGAACAGGTTTAACGTTGCAGTTATTGTCCAGTTAAAGTCAAGGTTTGGACTCATTTTAAGCTCGGCACGCTTAGACTCATTCAATCATATTTATTTGGGAAAGCAACTCGAATACCAAGATAATACACTGAGAATATTACCATCCTGAATGTACGGATGCACCATCTACGGTAAAGTGAGATCGTATCTGAACTTGTTTCCAAAAAAGCAAAATCTTGGTCATGTTACTCAGGAGGCATCGAAAATACCCAGTTGGTTTTCCAGTTAAGTATATAGTATACCTATTTCTAATAGTAAATTGGGTTACATTCAGAAGCGATTCACATTAATCTAATTATATTTCATCTTGTTCTCTATTTGCTGCATATATACGACTTAGTCTTTAGAACAAAATAAACACAAAAAAAAACAAAAAAAACATGTTGAAGACATATTTGTCCGAATGAACAATATGAATATACGTTGAGTATTGCCTTTGCCTAAGAAAACTTGATAAATACCTTGCTGGATGATGATGGTTGACAGTTATTCCCTTATACGTCATTTCATATTTTTTAACTTGTAAATGTCACCAAAATGTAATATTTCCAGCCCTGAATTCAGCTTCTCAGAGCTTGATCTATATGCACTACATATGGCTAATGTAAACATTATATTTTGAATTGTCTTTATCGGTTTTAGAAGATATGTTGGAGTTGATCCCCGTTCAGTTATTTCATATCGTCGATGTTAAGAAATTACATTGTTCAAAGTCTGGAGAAAATTCCACAAGCTATGGAAATTTGCTTCTTTACTTTGGCAATGTGTAACTTCCAAGGTAGCTTCTCATCTAGCACTACCAGTCAGTTTCAATTTTGATTTAATGCAATTAGTATGTCATTTTATTATGTGGTATGTCTGTTTGGTACCAAGGTATGTCCTGCAAATCGCACTTCTTTTTAAAGAGCCCTAAGTTCGTTGATCGACGTACTTCGAATTAAATGTAGCATGATGGACCTTTCCTCTTTGAAAGATACGTAGATTAACGTATTTGTGTTTTAGGATACATTTACAATAGTTAGGAAAAGGTCGCAACGAGTTTGTGATAGAAAAATCATTTTGAAACTTCGAACGGATAGAGTAGGCAAGGCTGTGTTGATCAGCAGATTGACGTAAAAAAATTTTGAGTTTTGCAGGACTCTTTTGGCAGGAGACTGTGAAGTCTCACCCTCTCTCAATTACAACACAGCCGAAACAGCGAATAGTGGAATGAATACCACATTCACAATATAACCAATCATATATGAATTTCCACATTCTGAAAGGTATCATTCGTAAAATACAGCAAACAACTCCATCATTTCAAAACCTCTTCATCCATTTTGAGAAATCCAAAAAAAACACGGTTGACACCACAAAATTTTGTTAGGTAAAGACCAAAATTCAAAAATGTATAATGGATTTATTGTAAGTCGAGTGTTGCCCAGTTAGGAAAACTTGACAAGTTGAATGAAAGGCAGTACCCACATCTGCTTTTCAAAGATTAAAACTAAAAATTCAGCATAGCTGAGTTTTCAGTTGAAACCATGCACAATGCTATACGACAGAACTTCGGTAAATATTTGACTGGAAAATCGTTAACGCGGAAAAACACTAACGCAGGAATCAACATTGTTTAGTCACGTTCACAAGGCACAATTTATTAGCGGGACGAAATCTCGTTTTTCTATTGATTAAAGGTTGAACTTTTGTTCGGGTTAAATTTGATATATTGTGATATTTCACATTCTGGGAATGTCAACAAAATATTATATATCAAAAAAGACTTGGCGATTGTTTAGGAACAAATAATGACACCTTTGCGTTTGTCAAGGGTTTNCTGAATACTACTTTATGAAATATATTTTCTGAATGACATAAACTACAGCATATTTATTTCAATGTTATNCGTGTATATCTAAGTACTAAATCTGCATTATTTGCGTNAAGTTTCAACTTCGTCTTTATATCAAAACAGTGTTTTTTCCCTTCNCTGCATAATACACTCTAGATCAGGGATGTCAATCATACGGCCCGTTGCGAGGTTGAATCCGGCCCGCGGGACGATTTCGTAAAGTAAAAACTTCATTTGCTTGATACGTTTATCCAGTCGTACTTCGATAACTGGTGACTAGATTTCAGTGACTTGAAACCTTAACGCAATTGCTTATATTTTATTGTTTCCACTGTTTTCTTCACGTGAAATATTCCCGTTTTCACCATATTTCCTTTTGTATGTTCACACCGGTTTGAACTTTCAGGCAGGTATGTATGAACATGCAAAAGTACAACTACTGTTGATAAAGTTTAACTCTAGAACTCCGGAAAAAAACATACCTTGAGCTCCAGCGATGTCGATTTCGAAACCTTCGGAGTTCTAGGTACAACTTTAACTAAAATTTGCTAAGTAAAGCTTCTATTCCAATG
>JGI24159J19872_10012345_pt1 | contig 11143 bp, 7 predicted proteins | sample Ectturendosymbi4_FD_19872 | JGI IMG/M metagenome (IMG submission 19872)
TAGAATATATTTATTTGCATTGTGCAGATTTTTAGTACAGCCACCATTTGCATAGGCCAACCTTTGTTCATATTTTGGAGCCATCCTGAACAAAGTTGGATATTTGTCCTGATAATTGCAGCTTTAAGAAGATAGCCTATATTGTTTTGCAGCTCTCAATCTATTGCCTGCCTTGCATTTGAGAGGGATTGTAAGTTATGCATAATGTTTATTCAATGTTTTTTGTAGGATTTGCTTGCACATTCATATTAATGACTTGGTTGGGCACAGTCATAGTTCAGAGTTGTGTTCATGGATTTTCTGCATTAAGAATGTGGACCACGTCCCCAGGCATTCATCCATCAGCTCCATTCTCAAAGGGTAATTGACCCGCATTGGTCTTACCTCTGTCGTGGATCCTGTTGGCTTGGCAGGGGATGGAGGCCTAATGGTCTGGATTTTGACTTTTGGTACAGGGGCAGGACCCTCATTTGGGACGCAAAGGTTGTGGACATGTTTCCTCCAAGCCACTATGTAGTCAGCGCCGCTAAACCAGATGGCGTAGCAACTAATGATGAGACAGACAAATGCCAAAAATACAATGACCTCCTTGACAATTATTTTCAACCAGTTGCAATCAAAGCCACTAGTGTGTATAGCAAGTCCATTGCCCCTTTTCTGAGCTGCTTTGCAAATAAACTTGTTGGTATGTCAGGTGACCCCCAGGAGCGACAGTGGCTCCACCAGCACTTGTTCCTGGATGTGGTTAAAAGGAACACTGCCAGTATATTGGGCTGCGTCCAAGTTTGATCTGATTTTAGCCTTCCTCAGTGCTTTAGCATGAAGTTGACAACCAATTGTTTTTACTGAATTTAAAGCAGGATTTGATGGTTGGTGTTTTGTTAGTTATATGCCTATTCTCTTCCCTTTTTGTATGTTTGGCTTGCACACATCATCTACAACTAAGCAGGGGTTCCCAAACTTTCTCTGGCCATGATCCCTTCAGCATTTCGATAGATGAGCATACACCCTTAAAATGTTTTATGACTAAAGGCAGAGGAAAATAACATAATATTATTACCCATTAAGCCCACAATGATTTTTGAAAATAAGATTCACTGATATATGTATAAATAATTCGAAATGAATAATATATAAACATATTTTTTCCTTCTATTGCTAACCTGAAATGTATCCCTTCAGATAGGCAAATATACCCCAGTTCAGGGACCCCTGGACTAGAGGAATCACAAAACAATACAGAAATCCTGAGGTGCCACGAAGCACACAGAAGGTTTTGTTTACTGCACATAGGCAATGCTGATGAGACTCATACTGAAAAAACGCACTAGCTACCTCAGTTGGGATTACCATCTTGCACGAGCGTTAAGTAATTGAGGAAAAAAGATTTGTAAAAACATCAGACCTTTAAAAGCAATCAGATAAAGAAGTTATACACAGCGTTATAAAAAGTGAAACAGATTGTTTCGAAACAAGGCATCAAAGGTGCAGACATAATGGTTAACTTAATGTGGGTGAACACTTACGTTTCTTGGTATGTAATGTATAATTTGGTAAGCAATGTATGCAACACGTAAGCACTTCATAGTAGTCTGCGTGTATTTGCTCCACAATTGGCAAGCATACAATGCAGTGATGCCAGGTTATTTTGCAAAAACAGGCAAGTAAATTTGAAAAACAAGCCAAAAATCGGTAATTTCACCAAAAAATAAGCCCAGCATGTGTTGGGAGGAAAATTCAACAAAACGAAAAACCAGCAAGAAAATTAAATAAAGAAGCAGGGAGGCAAATCTGAAAAAAACAACCCAAAGTGAGCAAATTTTTATAAAAACACGCCTAACATGCCTTTAGCAATAAATTGAAACAGCAAAAATGCCATAAAATATGAAAAAAAAAACAATCCACAAAAGAGAAATCTATGAAAAGCAAGCCCAAAAAACAAGCAAATTTCAATTAAAATAGCCCAAAAACATGCAACCTGCAAGTCTTCAAAAAAACTGCAATTCCACAAAAAACAAGCCCAAATTCACAGGAAAACCGCATGATTACCAACACTGGTACAATGCCATTGGCATGCACTAGGCACAGAATGAAGTGTTTTTTACTGCAGGAGAGAGCACTGAGTGAATGTGCCTCTGAGCTTGTTTGCTGCACAGTACAGCAATTTCACTTGTCTATGGATATGATTGTTATCCTTCAGTCAGGCATTTGGCGATCCAAAGTATTTCACTTGGCTTTGAATCAAATGGAAATAAAATCAAATAGCATTGCAATATGCTTCAAAAGATCTTTTTTTCATTTGTGTACTTCTTGTGGAATTTAAACTTTAGGGCCAAAACATTCAATCTAGGACAGTGGTTCCCAACCTTTTTTGATCCATTCCTCCCTTACTCATTTTGGAACTTTTCATTCCTCCCTATGGAATGTTCATTCCTACTCTGTTCGGGTTCGTAGACTAGTATTAACTACAACTGGAATAATGGTCTTTATTGACGACAATAACTTGATTAATCAAAGTGGGACAAAAACTATTTGTTTTCAAATAATGGCACTAAAGTTTGTCAACAAAAACGTGTGATAGTCCACTAAATAACTTACAAATATAATGTGATATAACTAATTGCAAGAGCTAATGGCAACTTTAAAAAGAAGTAAAACACAACGAATAGGTCACTAAAATAATAAAGTGGAAATTCCTCCCCGGTTGGGAACCACTGATCTAGGATGTAAGCAAGTATTATGGCAAGTTCAACTAAGTTTACTGAATTCTGATTAGGTCAAGATTTTTGCCGTACAGTACTAATGTAAAAGTGAAGTGAAATTGTTTTAGAACTTTTCTAATTGGATTGCTTACAAGCGCAGTATGAAACTATTAATAACCATTCAGGTTTTTCTCATTTTTAGCGTAAGATGTTTGCAAACACCCTCAAAGGATTTATCCATTTGAAGACTACATAAATGTACTTTATGTAATATTTATAACTTGCTTTGTTATGTACATTGTACCTATGCTTTTTTCATTAACATGGTGTAGAAACTATATATTTTGTAGGAGGGCTGCTAAATGTTTGGTTTCTGTGCAATATCTGAGTTGTCATCTTAAACCAGCAGTGGGGAACCTATTTGCTATCATGGACTGCATGAATTGTGCAATATCATGGTTGGGCTGCAAAATTAATTATTTTTATCCTAAGATTCTACCTTTATCTAACTATGAGGGATAAAGGCTTCGGGCCTACTGTCTAAGTACCTTCTTATCATGGAACGTCAGTGGGTTCCCACCCAGTCTCAAAGTGCAGTGAAGTTAATTTGTGGCAGATTCTGAACTGTTGATCACAGTAAAATGATTACAATTGTCTGATGTGAATCTAATGTCATGACATTACCTTGGTAGTGTGACACAAGATAAATGGTATATATTTGAGAAATCACATTTTGTACATGAAATGCATACAAATAGGTAAAGATATACGTATATCGATAATCATTTTCTTTGTAGAAATGAAATATTTTGGATTGTTAGTTTTTTTCAAACTGCTTATATAAAGGCTTGTTTTGTTTGATTTTTGTATCAAATTCTTCATTTTTGGCTATCTGGGTTCATTTGCATTGTCATGAAGTTGATGTGCAAAGAGTTGCTGTTCCTGGCACAGGCTGTTGACTTGGTAGGAGCGCAAATTGCTCAATAGCTAAGGGTTCAAGTTACATTTTATTGCCTTTCACATTGGTTATTATAGCTTAGTTTCCAGTAAAGACTTGAGTCAAACAATTGGCTCTTGGCGTTGGCACCTAGGGCCCGGTAACCTGGGCCAAAAAGGCTTAAACCTATCCCACTTATGATGTCACCCACAAAAAACCCAAAACTTTCCAATTTTTTTGCTGCATCTTTAATGTGTTTGAACAGCTCTCCAACTCAATTGGCTGGCGAGCTATGGTGGTGCAAAATGATGGCAAAAAATTGACTCATGGGGGTCTTGAAGGTAAATCCACCTAGATCCTACGGTGTTAAATTCCTTAAATTTTCTGAAAAATTGTCGGTGTGCCTTGTATATTGACAAAGTTGCACCGCTTGATAGTTTGTCAGAGCATTATGGCTACCTTATTCAGGTGCCTTGTTGAGTAAAACATATTGTGTTTCACCATATAATGTTATGGTGTGTGGAGGACCTCAACATGGCACCTGTTAAGAGACTTGCTTACGAGACATGCTTTGACAAGATCCAGGCATTCTTGATGTTGAAATTGCACAACTGTTACACTCGACACTGAAGATATGGAATTTAATGGATTTGTGAAAGATTAATGCACCTTATCTGGTGAAAGTAAACTATTCAATGATCGTTCATTGATATGGCACCTTATAATCCGGTGCGCCTTATAGTCAGCAAAATACAGCATTGTTTGGCTAGGGATTTCTAGAACTTCTAGAAGCATTTTTATATCTTGCCGTTCCAAAATTCTTCATGTTTAGCACCAAGCTACTAGACATCAGTGGTGTCTGGTAGCAAAGCATGTGGACAGAAGTATAGCTAGTCAGTAAACTTGCTCATAGTTGTCTGATACAGATAATCATATATACCTGTTAAGCGTACAAAAAAGCTTAGCAAATTGGTTATGGAATTAACTGGATTTTTTTAATCAACACAATGGTACAGCATATTTGTTAAGATTAAAAATTATTATGTTTTTGAATGTTAATTTTAGTAAATATTCTGGTTTTTCAAAATAATACAATAACAGCATACTGTGTTTCACAGTATTTTGTACATAGTAACATAATTGTCAAATGTGAAAAAGCTTGCCAATGCGTTTGAAGATTGTATCCAACAGCAGTAGTTTTTTTTTGACAAACTGTTGGCTGTGAATAATAAAATGGATTGATTTGTGGAAGTTAAATTTATTGTATTTCATCTGGTTTGATTATGTCTTCTGTGAAAGTTGCAGTTCGGGTTAGACCTTTCAACAGCAGGGAAAATCAGCGAAATGCACAATGCATTATTCAAATGGAGGGTAACACTACAAGTCAGTACTTTTTAATATAACGATTTTTATATATAATGATTTTTGTATGTATTTATGCTTTAGCACAAAGGTATATGTAGCATAATTGTGTTAAATGTAGATTTTTGCTTCATTTGTGTGCATTCTGTTATTTGCATGTTCTGACTGCACAGTCAGTGAATGTCTAAATCAGCAACTGCTATGGCTTTACTATTTTTATTTTTACATAATAATTGTTTGATAAATACAGTTAGGTGTTCATCTGTTCATACTTCTTTCATCTCACTGCACTCTTGTGATGTTAAACAAGCATTGAAAGTTTCTTTTGTCATAGATTTCCTATTTCAACAAATGGTAAATCTATGGTATTGGCACATTGTATGCTAACCCTATGTTTCTAATGAATCTATTTTCTCAGCAGCATCATTATTTTGCAGCAATCACAAATCCAAAGCAACCTAAAGAAAATCCGAAGAGTTTTACTTTTGATTATTCTTATTGGTCTCACACGAATGTGAGTGAATATATTTTTGCTTGGTGTTACTATTGGTTATATCAGCTTATGTGTTTTTGAGAGTGCAGTCAAACGTTACAGTGAACAGATCAATCAGTACTAAAAATTATTGATCTATATTTTCTTTTTTCACATTAAATTATTAAAGAATACCTTGTCTTTACAGGATAGTTTTTTTGCTATGATTTTTCTACAATCATCAGCTGATAACAACTCTTGAAGTATTGCTCTTTCTGTTTTTGTTAAAAATATTAAGCAATGTATGCAGTTGGTTTCAACTTTCAAATTAATTTTATTATGGATTTTATAGATCTAAGGTATAGCAAGTTAGTCTGCCTGTTGTATTCATTTAGGATAATTTTTACAGGCCTTATTTGTTATTCTGTGTCTTAGATGATGTGGATTAGCTATTACAGATTGATTTGCATATCTGCACTGTGTAGTTTGTTCATACGTGGGTAGAAAGGCACTCCATTAACCTTCTACAATTAGCCCATATGATGCATGTAAGCCATTTAATTGATGTAGAAGTGCCATAGTATTTTAAAAAACATTTGCAGTTTTTTGAGGTGAGAGCACCTGGAGAAATAAAGAGGGTAAGAGAAAGATCATGATGGTTCTTTTAACCTCCAGCTTGTGGGCTTTGCAGTCCAGAAATCTACTGCAAAATGAGTTGATCAATGTAAGCCAGGTCTTATGAAGACACTAAATGTTACTGCTCACTGTATATTTTGCCCAACAAAGGGTGTTTGAGGTTCAAACAAATGGCGGTGGTTGCTCAGTAAGATATCTATTTGGAGTTAATCACTGCCTCAGATATTATTATTGCAAAAAACATGATTACATCAAACACAGTTGCATTACAATTTTTGCTTCAGAACATTGTTGACAAAATCTATAACTATGTGTTATATTAAAACTGAGATGCCTGCTGGCATAAGTCCATGTTTTAGGTTGACAATTCATACTTGATTGCTTTTTCAGTCAACTGATGAAAAGTTTGCAAGTCAGCAGCAAGTTTATAATGATTTGGGTGTTGAAATGTTGCAACATGCATTTGATGGCTATAATGTTTGCATATTTGCTTATGGTCAAACTGGCGCTGGAAAGTCATACACGATGATGGGCAAACATGATTCCAAGGAGCATTCTGGAATCATACCACAGGTGATTATAGTGGAGACTACTATGATGTTGCATGCCTGTACACCATTTTGTGTTTGAGATGTTAACCAATTTAATCTACCTGTAGTATTATAATAACCAGCTAAATGGTGAACAGGGTTAAGCACACATCATTAAAGCTGGTAGGCTTGGTCTGATTCCTGGCTAGGTAATCCCAAAAATTTGATAAACAGTACTTGGCCATAAATGGATGGGTGCAAATGAAGGTTCATGCATGGTGTTGTCATTGACTTGGCACTCAATGCAGTGTTCACTACATAAGTAGTTGTATAGCCCCTGAGAAAGTGGAGATGGTCACCTCGAGACCACTCATCGTCATGACACTTCAAAGGGAGTACAAAGCAAGTGTAATGAAAATAATAAAGACTATCATGTAGCTTGAAATCACATATTTTGCTGTCTGGGCAGTTGTACCAAACATATTCTTGCTTCATAATGAAGTAAACAGTATTTGATGGATCGTATTTGAAAAACATTTCAGATGTGTGAAGAGTTGTTTTCAAGAATCGCCGAGTCCACTGCCAACAATAATCTTGGTGAAGGAGAGGGTACTATAACTTATTCTGTGGAAGTCAGCTACATGGAAATTTATTGTGAACAAGTTAGAGATTTGCTTAACCCTAAAAATAACAAAAATCTCAGAGTGCGGGAGCATCCTCTTCTTGGACCGTATGTTGAAGATTTGTCAAAGCTGGCTGTGCAGTCTTTCAATGACATTAATAATCTAATGGATGAGGGAAACAAAGCAAGGTATCTCTTTTTAATGTAAAACCTATCAACATGGAATTTGATTAAATGTCTCTTTTACAATTGTGCATTTCAGAACAGTTGCTGCTACCAACATGAATGCAACCAGCAGTCGTTCACATGGTGTGTTCAGCATTGTTTTCACACAAAAGAGAAAAGATGTCTGCACAAATTTAGAAACAGAAAAAGTACTTTTATGCTGTTGGAAGTCTTGTATGTTTCTAATTGTCTTGCTCTCTTATTTGTTCATATTCAAATTTAGAATTAATTGTACAAGCTGTGTTCACATGAAACATGAGATGTTTCTCACTTTCAATTACAATCTACAAAAAAAACAACTTAATAATGGGTTTGTGTGCAAATCAATACAGTACTAGTAAATCACAATATTCAAACATTTCAAGCAAGTTTTTTAGCTTAAGATAGAAACTGGATGACTTTGATTTTGTCACATGTTGTAATTTCTCAGTTTCTTTACCTGTGCTGGCAGTTTTCATGCCAATGTAAGGTCCTGCTGTTATGTGAAACAAGCTGGTTGTGAAGAGCAAAATCACAATTCATGTGAAGCCACCTGTACTAATGAAATCTGGAGGAACAACAGCAAAACATGTAAAAAAGACCACATAGTTTTGCACAGTTTTGGTTAAAATGGTCAAGGAATATTATGTTGCTATTGCGAACAATATAGCCACAAATATGGAATACATTATTTTATTCAACGTTTCAGGTTAGTCATTAAGCCATCATCAGGAATGCAAATAAAATACAACAGTGTGATAGTGTTTGCAATATGTGCCTATATTGTTCATGATTAGAATCTACAGCAACTCTGTGCATTGCTTACCAAATATTATGTTGTTATAAAATATTTCTTGTGCAGGTGAGTAAAATCAGTTTGGTGGACTTAGCGGGGAGTGAAAGGGCTGAGTCAACAGGTGCTAAAGGAAAGAGACTGAAGGAAGGGGCTAATATCAATAAGTCTCTCACTACTTTGGGAAAAGTTATTTCAGCACTAGCAGAGCAAGTAAGAATCTTGGCATGATATTTTTAGACTGTATTGAAACAATTGCTTTGTGGATATGCTGGAGTCAACTCTTCAATATGGCAACAAGTTTTGCCATTGTTTTTTAAATGCAGAATGTACTTTTAGCTCATCCTGTGTTAATGGTAACTTTTTGCATTAGCTTGTAACCTAGCATTTACTTCTGACAGTATCTTGTAATGTAATGTTTTCATTCTAGGACTGTTCAGGCTATGTAAGTTTAAATGTGCTGTTGTTTGTGGATGTGTCATCTGTTTTATGTGAAGCATCGTTGTTGTGGTCGTTCTGTTATTTCATCTGCTTTTGTAGTACAATAGTGAATAATGTGCAGAGTGGTAGTTGTTACACATGTGTGTGTTTAAATGCTGATGGCTAGTTGATTTGATGTTCAAGTATTTTTTATGTCTCTAGGTAGGCCAAGCACATTCAAGGTTAATCACAAGTATCATTTAAAACTCCAGCAAAAAATCTCATAATTACAAACTAGGTTATTGAAAGATTTGTATCTCATCAGGCGTCCTTGCTGCAATTTGGTGGATTCTATAGAATCGCACCGTGCGATGAAAATTTCAGCAACTTTTGTATAGGATAATGGAAACCAGTAAAGATAATCACAATTGCCATAGTTACATTTGATAATAACAACTATTGCTCACCTGGTTCGTGAAGCTCCAGAACAATTGTGTTCAGATGCATTTACAACTTAAAAATACCGTATTATTCCAGCCAAACTGGGGTATATTATTATATAACTTGCTGCAGTTTGTTTTTTGCCTATGATGGTTTTTGTGTAAAGCAAAGGCATGATAAAAGAGAGATTGCATTTTTGAATGTTTTTGCAGCGCCTTTGCAACGGATAGAAAGAGTGAGACATAGGCCTGGGAAACAATATTTCGGGGAGCCAAAGACTCGTTTCTGTTAACAGGAAACAAAACTCTTTTTCATGTCAGGGACACCTTGCCTCTCACTGTAAACCCACCCTGAAAAAAGGTGTTGCTGTTTGTCGTTGTTTAGAATTACCTTGCTACGCAGACAAAATCTAAGAAAAAACGAGGAGAATACATTCCTTACCGTGATTCTGCATTGACTTGGCTTCTGAAGGAGAATCTTGGCGGCAACTCAAAGACAGCCATGATTGCGGCGATTAGCCCAGCGGATATAAATTTCGATGAATCGCTTAGCACGCTGAGGTACGAGTCTTTGCTTAATGTTTATTTGGTAAAGAGCGATGAAATTGCTCTTATTTTTCTGTACAAGCACACCATGGCCAGTCCGTGTAATTTTTATCTGCACTGTCACATCAGCCGGCGATTATATGGGTCTCATGCAGGCGAGTAATCAAGCCCATTATGTTTGCGCGAAAAAAAAAACATATAAAGCGCTGGACCCTTGTTTGTATAACTGGTGTACTGCCTTCAGCAAAGGCATTACTGTGTGTTGGATTCAATTTCTAGAAAAAAATGCATATACAGTGATGTAGGAGCAGGGGGCGCAAGCGCACCACCAAAAGCTTTGAATTGTCAAAAATTCGGGCACAATCCCTGAAATTTCGGGCACTTAAGTTTCGACACCTTTGTTTCCTATGAGTGATCAAGGAGTCTGACGGAACAAAAGAATATAAAACTCTGACTTCGACTTTCTTTTCTCAATGGAAAAATAAATTTACCCCCAAAAACAGAAAGAAAAGGAAAGTCTTCATATTTTAGAGTTCGTGAGAGTTGATAATAATGAGTAAGCAGCTGCTACAGAAAATTTGTAGAGGGAAAGTTTGCCGCACAAGCATTTTTCGGGCAAGTTTGGGTAAATTCGGGCAAAATATCCTTCACCCTCCCGAACTTTTCCCTGCTCCTACACCTATGTGCATGTACGTGGTGTAAGGAGGATACGCTGCTAAACAAGCACTGCCGTCAATTTTTTGCGCAATGCTGCGACTAAATGTTTTGATGAAACGTGCGTACTGCACTTAGATCTTCTGTGCGGCGTCGCTTGTAAGCATTTAGCTGCTGGTGGAGTCGTCAAGCTGACCTCTGCTAAACAACCTAAAAAGTTTCTGTTTCATTTGGCCAAAACTTTTTGTAGGAAACAGCTGTTCTGCAACTTATGTTCACGACTTATTTAAAAACAGGTACGCGGACAGAGCGAAGCAGATCAAGTGCAACGCTATCGTGAATGAAGATCCTAATGCTCGACTCATTAGGGAACTTAAAGAGGAAGTGGAAAGACTACGGCAAGTTCTCAGAGCCGAAGGACTGGCAAATCTGATTAATGAGCAAGCGCTTCTTAGTAGTACTGGAAAGCACCATGCCTTGGGTACCTTTGACAAAGGTAAGCATTGTAATATGTCGTGATATATCGAACGTCCACGTGAGTTTTCTCAAGATGATTTGGTTCCAATAACAGTTTGGTAGGGTTTGTGTCAATGAGGGAGCCATTACTGCAAGCTGTGCACCGAAATTGCGTTCCTGTTTTAATTATTGGTTTTTGTGTCATGGTGTCGTTATTTGTCATTTGTTCGGGGGAGAAGAGCATTAGGATTGCTTGGCTGGCACAAGCTTTTGAGTTGCATTTTTTAAACTGAATTCCGTGGTGAAATTTGTTTACCTTTTGACAAAAGAAACACGCTGTTCCTGTGAATAGTTGCTGCTAATATAAAA
>JGI24159J19872_10012346_pt1 | contig 11143 bp, 9 predicted proteins | sample Ectturendosymbi4_FD_19872 | JGI IMG/M metagenome (IMG submission 19872)
GTTGGCATGCAATCGAAAATGTAAATAGTTTATTGGGTGAGATTTCGGTATTCAGGAATGCTGAGAAGTGATACGCAAAAACCTGCTAAAAAGGGGACATTTACAGCGTAAAAATCGCTTACATTTTACACTTTTACAGCATTAGGTTTTAGTGCATGGCAGGGTTGTACAGGTTTTCTGTCAAATTTAAAAGTGTGTACCAACACAAGAAAGGTTGACAACCACTGTTCTAGATGAGAAAGCACAACCAGATTCATACATTAGGCGCACCGCATTATAAGGCGCACTTTCGATTTTTGAGAAAATTAAAGGATTTTAAGTGCGCCTTATGGTTCGAAAAATACGGTATATAAGAGATTGATTAATTATACAACAGATTGATTGCCGCGTTACGATATCAGAAACCGGCGCTGATTCTTTTCCACACCAACTGTCAGCCGACCGGTCCGTACTGGGACGCGTTTAAAGTCATTGCCAAAGGGAAGCTGCGTATTGTCAAACGGTCTCCTCCCGACAGTGTTTGGGGAAAACGAATTAAAGTAAGTGCGAACGAAATGTGACACATGCTTGCGTTTCCGACTTGCTTCTTTCTTTAAAGGCGTATCTTTAAATGATTTGCTCTTGACAAGGCAGATATTGGTTCATTGCGGCTGATGTAGCGAACATGATTGTTAAAATTTGGATTAATTTACTTGCACACCAATCGACTGCTCTTTTTGTGGACTTTAAATTCTTGAATATATTCGTAGATGTGTAAACTGCTGTAGATATTGGGAAANGCCNAACAGGCATTGTGAAGAACTAAAAGGTAACAACGAAGACCTTTCTATGTACCAGCTGCGAAGCAAATGCAATGAAGGGTGTTTGAAAAGCTCAACNTGAATAGGGGCAAACAACGCTTCTACAGGAAAACACTATCACTATCTCTGTATTTTATAAACTCCACAAAGTACCGACAATTTAAGTGAAATAAACTTTTTCTGTAATCGCTGTCGATAGATCTGATGAAAATACATTTATTGTTGATTGAAACTTACAAAGCTATTTTAACTNATTAGAAACATTAGAAAATAATAATCGTTATAGGCCACAAAGATGGCGGTAAGTAAATCAGTCACAGTTTATTGACNGGGAAACTAGTTTCGCCTTTTCCAACGCATCATCAGTCCTGTAACCGCAAGACAGACCTTACAGGCGAAATGTTGGCACGTGAAAACAANTACAGAAAGAAAAACACACGAACTAGATACAACGACAGTACTAAAATTTTTTCGAAGCTAAAAGGCTGACCTTCCCAGAGCCTCATCAACCAGTCACTGCTAATAACATCGGCGTTTGGTAGCGGTCTAAGGAAGACACTTTTCCTCTGGAGATAACACACGTGCGCGATGACGTATGCCAGAGAAAGAAACCACGCGATTAAACAGAGCGTAACAGTTCACGAAAAATCAAGAAAGGCCGAGCCTTTCAACGTAAACCAGAAGTTTGTCCAAGTGGTTAATTTCGATCAAATAGATCAATTAGCTTAACTGACAAAAAATATTTTGTACAAACAAACAATACATTGGAATCGTGCAATGAAGTCAATTTCTAGTTATTCCTTGTTCCAAACACAACTTTTTTGTTGGTAGGACAGTTCGTCCTTTTTCTGTCTCATAGTTCTGTCAGTAAATGTCAACATTTGCGGAAAACATTAGTGGCAGGGATTCTCTCAACGGATCGACGACAACAAACAAACTTTAGCCTAGCCAAAAAAGCGAATCGAACTCCCAAAGTAATATTTCTTTGAATGTCTGTTTGGTGGATGTACTTCATTACATGTATGGTGGTCTTATTTGTTTGACATTAGATGTATGGTGGAGGCTCCTTTGGGGCATTAGTTCAATCTGTGGTTGACCCCTAATTCGGTTTTTTTAATAGTAGGTCACCTCACGCAAAAAGTCAAACAACTCATAACATTTTCTACACATTCATTGATACATTGAATCGGAGCGCAATTGTAAACACTCATGATTGCTGGCATGCGGATGAGTATTAGTTTCGTCACCGTACATTAAAAGCGTCTGAATATTTCAGGTTGCAAATTTCTGCAAAATATATTTCATCACTGTTCGCATGTTCTGGTCTTGGTGGACATTTAACAGCTGTCGGACTGCGGAGATTAAGGTTGTTATGCACATGCTGAAAGACAGCACTAATTTGCTAAAGTAAAGAAACATGGCGCGTAGCATCAAGCCTTGCGCTAAGACAATGTTCTGAAACACGCATGTGTCCCGCGAGAGGGTTTTGTGCGGCCCGCGATGCTTATTGGGAATTTTCAGATACAGCAATCAGTTTTTTTCACCGCTGTTTAAATATGCTCGGCTAGCGAGTGAACAAGTTCCGTTTAAAAGAACGCAGAGAGACGGCTAGAAATGATGTGTCTATAACTCACGATACCTTTCGCAGGTAATAAGATGTAAAAGCTGTTTCTAGTAAGGTTCAGGTACCGCCATTGTTGCGTCAGCGTCTCAATGCAGCCTCAACTTGATGCCTACATGGTAGGCGAATTATATACTCTGTAAGATCTTAAAGTGTCTGATTCTTTGCTGAGAACGGCTTTCTTTCCATAGACAGTGGCCTCGGGTTACTTCATGAGTTCTCATTTGGCCATCGAAGCAATTTGAGCTTGAGACCCTTGCGCTAAAGTGATATCTGTGGCGATTCAAAGATCTAAAAAGACGAGTGGTCTCAGAAATACGGCTGACAATCCCCTCCCGGTGCTACCGTATGACATGTCTTTCCCGTAATTTGTACCCATTGTGTCACATCCGCGTTTATCAAAAGCTTAAACAGATTCAAAGGCTCCAAGAAACTTCAGGTGTTCTAGGGAACTCAAGCGGCACTGGCAAACAAAGGTTGGTGCATAATCTGCCTGATCACGTTCGCGGATTTCCAACGTGTTTTGAATGATGCATTCACGCGCAATCGAGCGGGAACCGTCCNCTTCTCTTGCGCATGATTTAGTTGATTTCAACNCAGGTGATCGAACACGTGTCCGACGTTGCCCGGTTGCAAGTCTTGCTCGAAGTGGGAGGAATCTACGTCGACACGGACAGTGTGATCCTGCGCTCGCTCGACGAGTTGCGCGCGCACAGGATGGTGTTGGGTGAAGAGAGCGACATCGATTTGGGTGAGGTTCTTTGCCCGTCAGGGTCCGCAAAAGGAGGTAGAAAATTGAGGGTATTCCCCTGAGTGGGCCACAGAGTCGGGGCGAGCGCTTTGCTGCACATGCTGAACAGGTTTAGAAATCAATCATGCGACGACGCAACTATTGTGCGATACAAAGGTCGAACAATGCATTCCAATCTGTGCGTAACTCGATTTTCCTTGTTTGCGTATAAACGCTTGTTACCGATGTCAAGCAAAATTTCTGACTTCACACCATGTATGCATGCACAGAGTAATATTCTACACACCAAATACGCCGATAAAACTGATTATTAAGGCTTAGGAATTCGTGTTTAGGTAAATGTGTCGGGTTAGGGTGAGAAAAATAAAAATAATTGACCAATGGTCAAAGTTATTCCCGTGCTGTAGCTTGTGGGTTCCTGACATCTAGTCAAAATGTTTTAATTTACACAACACACATCAAAAAAGTAATCGCCAGACTTTATTTCGTACTTCTGAGAAGCAAAACAACTGAAAAACAATAACAGGTCAAATTTCGCTTGACACCGGTTAAGCATAAAACAACGCGACGAAGCGAAATCAAATCAAAACACACGACGAAATTCGTACAATCGCCGGTAGAATTTACACACACAGCTNGTTGTTTTTCAGTCATAGACCGAAATGTTTTTGAAATGACCGGCAAAATTTAAGCCTTTTAAGAATGTCTGAAAATATGGGTNAATAAACACTGTTATGGCGAGTTTTAATGCAACTGTGAGACCAATGACCGAAATGTTTCAGAAAAAAAACAGCCACACAAAAGAACGTCACAAGCAAATTTACCGTCCGATTGCAGGCGATTANGGTGTAACTGTGCAATCTGTGGTGACATGAATTTTTTGTTCCACCCTCCAACAAACAAGTGGTCTTNAAAGTCTCAGATGAAACTGCGACAAAGAATGTGTTAAGCAGTTAGTTTACTCGTTCTTGNTACATCTTGTTGAGTACGATTCGAACTGTTGTCGTTCGGCAAACATGCTTACTAGACTCTTATCNCATACAACATTTCCAACCAGTGAGTGATTGGTTGTTTTNTAGTTGGTTCACAGATGTAGATGCAAAAACAATCGCAATGCAAGTTCTGGTTTGAAACGTAATNAAAGCTTTGGTATTTCATATAAACTATGATGGCATCTGTGTTTTATTTGCACGTTCTTTTGCCCAGAACTGTAACCAGNCCTTATTTTGAGGCCTGAAATCACAAGTCTGCACCCGACCCGAGCCCGGCATTCATTTTTTCAAACCCGATTTAGACCCGCAAGCAAAATTTACCGAGTGAGTCAAGATATGCGCAACTGCGGGGTACTGGTGGCGTTGCAGTGGACATGATTAAGCAATATGGATGATTTAATCAACTCGACTGCTTCAACAGCAATTCGCGACAAAAGTGTCCGTCGTTGCGAAAAAGTTTTGGATGCAGACCTGAAATCGGCCCGAAACGTTTTGACAAACTTAAGCCCGAACCGGACCCGAAAAGCCCGATCCGATTTAGAACTCTGCTTTTGCAACAAGTCTCTGTTTGCTTGTACTGCATGCGCAAACAAGTAAGTCGCTGTATCGCAAAAGGTGGTTTCTGCCTTTGTGATGTCAACAGTGTTATATAAATTGCTGTCGTTCTACTTCGACAATAGGCGTGCTACTGAAATATATTTTAGAATGAACTTCACACTACAACTTCACAAATACAGTACTGCTAAATAATGTGTGTCTGCTTCATAGTTGAAAATCAACCAAAGCAGTACAACCAGTGGCCTGAGAGCTGCTAATCATGGGGTACTGAGTAACGGCAGCAAAGCCATCTGGTAAAGCAGGTTTTTCTTGAAAAACAATATTTTCACTTTATTTTGCAGGTAATGGCGTTATACTCGCCAACAAAGATGCTTGGTTTCTTAAAAGATGGTTCTGGGAGTACAAGTATTTCAAGGACGGGAAGTAAGTTGAAAATGATATCCATGGGAGAAGTACAAGACGATAACTTTGATCGTAATAATTTTTGGTCATCTGGGACCCTCAATAGGTATCGTTTTTCACCCCTGATAAAATGGCAGCAATACATTAACGCTGAATATAAAATAGTATCAACAGGTTTAAACTCCAGGTAAATTGGTACGTGTCAATTTCATACCACAGATCTACGTTCCAGAAAGATTGGTGCCAATGTCTGCGCAAGCCACCAAGGTTGCTATAAATATCGCCGGTAGTAGTATATTTGTCACCATCAAAGTCCTATCAATAGATTTACATTCCTGTAAAATCGATATCAATATGTGTAGTTTAATTTTATTTTATTTTTTGGTATCAACAAGTGTCCACTGCAGAAAAATCAGGATGAAAATATTTACACCTCAGTGAGATCGAATTCAGTTACATGGATATCAATCAATAGGTTCACAACACAGAAAAGCCGATACCGGTTTCAATCATATTAATTGGTGTGCACCTCACAAACATTGGCATCAATTTCACTCAGTATGTTTGCACCCGAGCGATATCAGCAACGCAGGGATACTTCGGAGTCCGGGAAAGCATGGAAAAAATTTATTTGGTCCGTTAGCATGGAAAAAAGAAAAAGAAAATAATTTACCAGACTTGATCTTTTCACATATATTTTTCATAATATTTTATTCAAGATTAATACAACTTACATCGTGTTAAATATTATAGTGCCTGTATTTGACCTTGGTAGGTTATTCGGAAAAGTTAAGTCCAAAAAAAAGTCCGGAAAAAATCTAGCAAAGACCTTGTAAAAGTTTACAAATTTATATTCACAACTGTGTCTTTATACGCAAGCAAAAACATTATTGACCTTTCCCCAAAAGGATTTGGATCCCCATTTTATTTCAAATGTCCACCCCAAGCAATACACTGCCTGGCGCGGGTGGCAGAGGTATTAGTATTTAACGTTGCTCTTTCTACAAACGATGTTTTTGCGTTTGCGCTCCGAATTTTAGTCATGGCCTGCTTCGATGTTATTTGCAGATGGGGCCACAACTCCGTCATTGTACCCTGGTGCATTTGGAAGATTTTCCCCTCCACGATTCACGTTGTTACGCTGAAGATGTTGAGACCAAACTACATGGAATTAAACTATTTGTTTCGCGAAAGAATTGACTGGAAGGATCATTACACGATTCACCTTTATTCAAGGTATGTGACTGAACTGATGTCTTGGTGTGTGCGCTCGTATCGCTTGTGACTGTTTCATCATCATGCATTTCTCTTCAAAAGTGGATTTCCAGCGTTATCCATGTAAATGTTCATTCTGATCTGCTTTTTTTTCTCTGAGACATTTTGGTCACTGAGACATCGGTCATCTGTCTCACGGTTGTATTAAAACTCGCCATGGCAGTGTTCATTCGCCTGTAATATCAGACATTCTGACCGAATTAACGTAATATTTGTCGGTCATTTCAAAAATATTTCGGTCTGTGACCGAAAACAAACAGATTCTGATTGCCTTCAGTCTGAATGAGAAAAATGCGAAACTCAGGAGTGATAATATATTGTATGCGCTACATCCGGTGAAATTCCATACACCGCAGGTATATTAAGACAAGTGGCATGCCGGGATTTCGAACATATACAGCAACATCCTGGGTTAATTTTGTTTAAAAATTTCAGTTGCTGGCAAACCCTTTGCGAAACAATTTGTGTGTCTTTGCCCAACATAGGTTTGATGTTGACATGCTTCACACTCCAACGAGCCGGGCCCGTAGCCACGGGGGGCATTCGAGGCAGTTCCCTCCCGATTTTTTTGTGCCCAGAAAAATTTGTTATCAACCTTTTGACCCCCAACCACTAAAACCTGTCTATAGGCCTGTTACGACCCCCAAGTAGGAGGGCACAAACAAGACTGGCTACGATTTTAAAAAACCCTTGCCTCGCTGGTCACGCTCCGATTAATTACTACCTTTTCGCTGTTATGTAGAGCGTCCCGGTTTCCTTACCTGCTGTGTATGCTTGCTTCACTGCAACTAATGTTGTTTCTGTTGAAACGCCTGGTTAGCATTCACTAGTCTATTCCTGGTCGCAATAAATTTTTCTGTTTTTGTTACAAGTCTCAATCAGTGGGATACTTGTGGGAAAAAATGAGGAGCGCTTTACGCGTTTTCTTCTTTGGTTTGAGAGTCCAGTAAAACGCGTTAGAAATGAAGGCAAGGCAGCATAAATTTTTTTCTTAACTCAAAATTTTCTTAATAATTTGCGGTTGTGTAAAACATACGAGTTGTCTTGATGGCTGCTTTAAGGGTTTGCTTGGAAGCTGAACCATCATCATCAGAATCGCTCCAACCAGTGGCGGGGAAGCTTCAGAAGCTGAAAACGACGTTGCATGCATGACTTCTTACTTTCTTCATGCACTCGTTGCTTATAATTTATAAAACATGTAAAATCCAGCCTTACACAAATTAGGTCGGAATGAAAAATTTTGGAAAGGCCGGAGTCGGATATTTTTACCTCCGCAACCCTCCTCACATCTGCCCAGTCATGTTTTTAACAATAAAATACAAATTTGAATCACGCGTGTGTACGGTTGACAATATTCGCTTGGACAGTATCTACGCCCTGTTCTGTTATTATTGCCTTAAACCGCGCTTCAAAGAGTGGAGTCCAACTTCGAAGATGGCAGCAACTTTGCAAACTGCCGCACAGGGCCAGGAAGGACTGGGAAGGAATTCGGGAGAGGCCCTTGCTGCATCTGGCCTTGCTGGGCACGACCTACGGAGACGTGGCTCGCCACGCCATTTGGGGGGACAAACGAGTTCGCGACGTCACCGACTGGATCGTGACGTGCAACGTGACGCAACGACTCCTCAGGTGAATGTGAGATGTATATTAATGTAAGAGATTAAAGCGCTTCTTTCCTGAAAACGATTACTTGTCACTTACGACTGTGGTTCTTAAATGGGGCTCCACGTACCCTTTGGGGTACAAAGGGGGCGTGCCCAAAAGTGCCCCAAGAAGGGTACACGGACTTTTTTCATAGTGAAAGTTTAATATAACAGTACAACAATTGTAGATACAGTGCATTTAAAATTATTGTGGTCACGATTACAGAAAAGGGGTACTTGGTAGAAAAAGTATTGCGCAAAGGGCGTGGGTGTCGGGAGGATTTTTCAAGGGGGAACAATAGCGGATTTTTCCAGAGGGAGCCATAAAAAATTTTCCAGGTTGGGCTAAAAGTGGTGAAATTTCTTTTTTCCGTCTCGAAACTGAGAAAACAAGCTTGTTTTGCTAAACATGTAATAGGAAAATCAAAATCCAAGGGGCCTTGGTCCCTCCTCCCCGTTGCCACGCCCATGCCAATGTAGACATCACTTCAAAAAGGCTGAGTATCGCTGACTCATCTACACGGCGTTCGATGCTGACTCATCCTTTATTGACGTAACCGTTCAAATGCAGTCAACATAACGGATGCAGAATGCTGAGGCTGTTATCTGTGGCCTTTTGTAATTTGTTCATTTTTCCTGCAGTGGCCAACCTGCATCTACAAGGCACAAGTACAAAGAATTAAGCACTTCGAGCAGTCGACCATTTCCACTCATCCAAATTACTTCTAGTCATTCACATCAAATGCAATTTATACGCTTTTCGTGAAAACCGAAACACTTGCTTCACAAATGAAATCGAAAAAATCTTCCCCAAAAATGAAATTGGAAATTGGTTCACATGTTTTGTGCCCCTCAAATTTTGTTGCGCCCCGAAAATTTTTTGGGAAGTTTAATTTAAAATATATAATGAAAGCAGAAATCGTTCCCCCTGAAAGTGTATTTTTCCCCAAAAACCTTAAAACCTGACGGTTGGCTTTGGGCAGGTGACGGTTTCAGCTCACGTTAAATCACTGCGTACCTCGACAATGTATTATTTCCGTTCATCGCATTTGAAGAATGGTGGCTCGAGAGAAATCATTAGAACGGATGCTGGCGGCGATGACTTGACAGAAAATACTGGTTTCCGGCAAATCAAAACTCTTGTTTTGCCCCCGCCATCCAAAATCAAGCAAATATTTGAAGAAATCATTCAGGCGCGAAGCAAGCTTTGTCAACGGTCTTTTCAAAAGATGACGACAAATGTATTTCAGAATAAGAGATGTTTGATTTTGTCACTACATCGAGTCGGTTCTGAAGTTGCCAAATAAACCAGATCTGCGAGTGTGTTTAGAGTGACAGCTTTCTGGCTTTTGCATGGTTTCTACCAAATTTGCGTTGCGCCACATTCATTGTGTGTGCCTCCTCCCTTTACAAGTGCAGATATTTTTCGATTATTGTTGTTTTTCTATCACGTAAGCAGAGGTTGCGTCAAAAGGGATTTTTGCAGCTAAAAGATATTTGAGTTTCAACTTAAATTAAAAGCTTTTTAGAGCTTTAATGGTGGAAATCAGTCATGGCTTGAAACTCTTCACCATTACTGTGTGGTCCACCTTCCGCGTCCATCACCTCCTCCCCGCAGGATGAAAACAAAATCATGATGTGCGCATGGCAGATGAAGACCACATTGTATTAAAGACTCGTAGTCGGGTTTTAAGGTTGTTGGGGGGCAAACTACATTTTTAGGGGAAAATTTTTTGTTTTTATTATGTGTTTGAAACAAATTTTTGCAGGCACAACACAATTGGGGGGGTGCAAAAAAAATGGGTGGAACTGCCCCACAATGCCCCCTTGACTACGGGCCTGGTTGCAATTTTGTAACTAGGGTTGCCATATCTGAAGAGGCAAAATTCCCGGCAGTCTCAATGGCTACTTTTCGCAACATACAAGCGCTATGCGGCATTTTTCAGTATGTTCTTGCAACTACCAATGCACCGCAAAACAGCATCACTTTCACTGAAGAAAAACATCACAGAATTGTCACACAACTCGCTGCAAGCGATAAAATACAAAAAAAGCACGTTTCTTTCTCCTGACTATTCATATTTTTCAAAGGATCTAATTTACTAACTGTGAAAATTCCGGACATTAGAGCCCTTTTTAAAATTACTTTCGGCCACAGGTTTAACACGGAAATACCGGACAAATCCGGGAAATGCCAGACGCATGGCAAACCCTAATTTCAACGGCCGATCTATTGATCAACTGTCTTATGTTTGTCCCATAAAACATATCTTATGTATGATTAACTGTCTTCTTAGGCATGCACGCTGCTGGTAAGAGTTTCAAGCTAAAACTTTGTTGTCAGGGAAACCGTCCTATGACGACGACGTCAATGACTTGAGGGGGAACAAACAGTCTGTTGCCAAAGCAACAAGCACCCGTTGAAGCGGGTTCTTCAACAATGAGGAGGAAGTCATTTCCAGAAGGAATGTTCCTTGTTGCTATGCGACGGCGCTTCTATCAACTGCGACTTCACTGGTGCTGTTTGGCAAAAATGTTAAAAATGTTGTTTACAGTTTCTTGAACCTTTATATTGCGCCCCCATACAACCATTTAGTGCACAGCTGCATCAACACTTGACTAATGCAATAAGTCGGGTGAGTTGCGCCAGAACCATCAAGCAGTTTTTACTGTATTATGACCAGAGGTGGCCAATTTCAAGAAGCGATAGCGGCAGCGCCGCTCTTTTATGAAAGACGGAAGCGGTAGCGAGTTACCACCATTTTAACGACTATTCGCTACTTTGGCACGAGTGGTAGCCAAAAGAAAAAGTTCGCGAGAGCTCTTCCGTCCGCATCTATTTGGAGTAGCTGCCCTTTTCATTGTTTTTCGCTGATTTTGGTTGATTTGCTTACAGTAAGTTAGCAGCGTTAGGAAAGATATATCTCAGGTCACTTTTGACCTGATCGATAGGTTCCACGTTAGTTCGGAAATAAAGTCAGCATCAGCAACTAACTTAAAGCAAGTATGTACTTTCCACGATGGGTGTAAGCAAGGAATCGATCAGCAAATTTTTAATAGGAAATCGATTTCACGTAAAATTACGCATCCTCAGTCCTTAT
>JGI24159J19872_10012349_pt1 | contig 11141 bp, 6 predicted proteins | sample Ectturendosymbi4_FD_19872 | JGI IMG/M metagenome (IMG submission 19872)
TTGGAAGCGTGCAATGAAGCTAATTTTTAGTTATTCCTTGTTCCAAACACAACTTCTTTGATGGTTTGACAGTTCGTCAATTCTCCCTTTTCCTGTTTCGTAGTTTTCAGTAAATGTCAACATTAGTTGCATTTCGCATTGTAAAAGCAAAAAAGTCTCATACTATTGGAGAAACACTGGTGAAACCATGCCTCCTGGATTGTGCTAAAACAGTTCTGTTAGTAGGCTAACAAATCACTGGAACTGGAGGATTACTTATGGTGCACACTTTCTACCATTAATCAATGCATCAAGATGCTAATGAAGCTATTCTGGAGCTTCATCAGTTTCTCATTGAAAAGCAAGAAACTATGTGGTTAATTTCGTGTCATATGGATGAAGCACAGATGGTGAAAATGAATGGGAAATGTTCATTTACACATCCACTTCTGGGTGGTTTGCCACATGTAAATCACTGGGCACATGCCTGATTTCATGATTGCCGTATGGTAAGTTCGAAAGTAATGCAAAATGTTCACAAAGTCCAATGGATGGGGTCTTACAAGCAAACCTGCTCCACCTATGGTAGCCATTGTTAACATAGGAAGGTAGCCATTGTTGCCATAAGCCAGCAGACAAGCATTCACCGATTGTCAAGTATTGGACTCTAACAATATCCAGGAAATATTGTTTGGCATTCCCAACCAGTTCATCTTCTTCCGTTGTTAGGTAACATTCCAACTTAAAGTTGTTTGTGTAAAGCTTTCACATTTCATGGATACACTGCACAGTGTGCAATGGTATGTCTTGCACACTTCAAGTATGCAAGAACCAAGTTAATACCACAGAGTGATAGATGTCTGTTGCATAACAACTTTTGTGCAGGCAGGAGGAACCACAAAAAGCATTAGCATGGGCACATTGTGCACAAGAGCTTGCATTACATTTAGTGAATCAACAGTGATGTAGCATTCACTATAATCTAGAAGTGCAAAGCTACATGCAGTGCTGCATTTTTCTTTTACTAACAGAGTAGACACGTGGTTTTCAAACTGTGCGTCGCGATCCCTGGTGCATCGTTTTAGTTTTTCAAGGGTGTCACACTAAGGTGAATTCAGCACATTTTACTTCAGTGACCAATAAAGAGTAACATTAAGTGCAAATTTATAACTTTACCAAGAAACAGTTTTTGTATAAGTGCAATGATGTTAACACTTTGAGAGGCGGCGCACCATACATTCGTACCTAGATTTCCACCTAAAACCAGCAGTTTTCAGTTGCCTTACCAACGCCATAGCTCCTCCACCAATTGTGCTAGAGAGCTGTTCAAACCCTCAAATAGATCGGCCAGTCTTTTAGTCTGCACTTAAAAACATACTTTTGTGGTTGAGGGTTGCGGATATTTTGTGAATGACATCTATGGCCTAAAGCCTACTTCACTTACAACATCACTCACAAAAAAATGACACCCAAAATCCAAAACCTAAACATTTTGCAAACTAGAAGATTCACCACACCTTTACAGGGTTTGAACAACTCTCCAGCTCAATCACCTAGTAAGTTAGGGAGTTGCTAAGTGATGCTAGAAACCACGGTTCATTCGAACTGTCCTGGCAGTTAAGGTGTTACAGTTGTAAAAAAATTCAGCACAAGGTAATTCATTTCATGGTGTTTGCACCAAAAAATAGGCCTTTGTCATCTTGACAAGATTTTGTTAAACATATCCCAATATTTTTCGAATGCCTTGGAAGCAGTTTCACAAAAAGCCCTATGAAACCAACAAGCGACTTGATAAAATATTGGTTGCATTAGCTCAAAATGCAACCTTAAGGTTTTCATAGTTTGCAACAATCCAGAAACAACCAATTCTAACAAAAGAATCATCAGATATGGTTAAGCACGTTTAGTTGGTTAGTTATTTATATATTTAGATCAATATATTCAGATACATAATCACTTTTTACTCATGTCACATGCATCATCTCTCAATAAATATTTAGCATTTCTAACCTGAACAGAAGAAGTTTCTTTATTCTCCAATGTTAAAAGTTCTAACTTCTTCCTGCGTGCCTGATCAGCAAGAGTCACACTGTACCTCCGCAATGTATCACTTTCCAATTCATGTGCCACTGATTTCGGTGGCATGGCTTGATCAACAATGGAGTCTTGAAAAAGCAAATATATAAATACATCCTTAAGCCAAAATTATTTATGTGAATTTTCCTTGTATATATTAACATAACAGCATAAACTTACAATAACATTGTTAAAATTGTTGTAAATACAGTCGAATCTGGTTGATCACATAACGAATTTGCCAAGCACTTTTGTTTGTTTAACTGGAATATTTGATTGTCCATATCAGAAAAACAACCGCAAGTTTACTGCCTAACTCCACGTCTGTCTTCTGCAAATCCCTGGTTAATCAATGCTTCTATTTACATGGTTGTTGCCAAACTCTGATTGCCACAATCTACCCCACAAGTGGTTGTTGTAATGAAGAAAGCTTCTTTAAACATTTTACAACTAAGAACATGGTGGATACAATACTGAACATCATTTATTTGCAGAAAAAATTTCAATTTTTGTTTGTTTTGAGATCTTTGAGTATGTGTCAAGCATGTGTTTTTCTATACTTGAAAATGGGTTTATGTTCACCCCTTGAAACTGAAATCGCTGACAAACTGTATAAAGTGCTGCACCTCTTCATTTTTGGGTGGATGCTCAGTGACTGATTTCAACACTGACTGCACAGTGCACTTCACACTTGTTTGGTTTAAAATATGTGATTAGGTGATGGAAATATTAATAAGAAATTGCTTCTATGTTAATATCTGGTTTATGCAAATAACCAGACTATTTACTTCACACAAGAATAGTCCTATTCAACAAAGCTGTTCATGCACTTCACCTACATGCAATCATTTGTAGCCATCTGTATCTTGTTTTGACAATTAAGCCTTTGGGATTTGTTCAACAACACTACTTAATTTTGTTTTTACCACCTATACAACTTTAGGCCTTTAAAAACATGTAGATGTAAAACAGATCGTGGTTGCCGCTGCCAAGTTAGCTATAGCTATCACAATGCAAACCCATTACATGCCGTAGTCAGTGCTACAACCAAGAAGATACTCTGTTTATCAACAATGAAATAAAATGACTGCTTGCGGCAAATATCATCGAACCTGCATGATAGCCCAGGTTCTTGTTGTCAACCAAGAAAAAAAGTCAACTATTCTGCAACTGTAAATCGTTTCACACTGTTGGACATGTACCCCTTGCCCAACATCAAAAATCTTGTGAATAATGTGGCTCAGGACAAGTGTTACAGCTGGGTTCACAGCGACCAAGGTGCTTGAGCCTTCCTTCTTGAAAGAGGAATTGCATTTAGTACTTTAACGCCGTACCACCCAAATACAAACAGTCAATGCGAATGAGCTAATAAAACTGTGTGGCCTGTCAAACTGCTGCTTCATGAAAAAAACTGCCTGAAAACCGATTGGAAATGGTTTTGCCAGAAGCATTGCACGCTGTAAGATCCCTGGTCTGTCTTGCAACTAATGAAACACCTCATGAATATTACTTTCGTTTTGGTCTTCCAGAAGGGCGATGACTGTAATGTCATTTCCCTCGTGGCTCTTCACCCCAGAACCTGCTCTGCTGCGGCATTTCATGCGAAGGAAAGCTTATCCTCTTACCGATGAACTGGTAGAAGCGAAACCATCTTACGCTGTAGTGCGCTTTTTGGACGGGAGGGAAACTTCCGTCTCTACGCCAGATCTTGCACTGCTCCCAGCATCTCCTGTTAGGATTTTTGATACTCTGCCTGGTGGAGTTTTTGACGATGTACATTGCAATCAATCTGAACTGTCTACTAACACCATGGACTCCGACTTGGTTGCGAATAGTAACGTTGACATGTCACGGACAGGTCTGTAAAGTCTCCCCAAAATGTGCCTTTGCGCTGGCCTACTCAAATTCATAGACCCCTGGACAGATATGGGGACAGTATGCTTTGGTTGTGCCACTTGCTAAATTTTTGTCGTGGGGGTGAATGTAGCATAATTTTGAGTCATACTCCAGATGTCACTGCATTTAGCAGTCATGTCATGTATCTAATTATGCCTCACGTGTTCTCACCAGTTTTTAGAGCAGCCTGATTTGTGCCAGTCCTCAGTTTCAGTTCATCTGTGTTAACTGCGTTGAGCTGTACTAACTTTGATGCCTGTTGATAATCGTTCACATTCATACATTTTCAGGTTATAATTGAGTTGTCTTGTTGAATAATGTTTACTTTTCTTTTCTGATCAACAATTAAAAGCTCGAGTGTTTCTGTAAGCTTTCTAGGGTCCTGCTTTATTCTTTTCGTGATGATTCACACTTGCAGACTCTGTATTCAAGCAACTAGTCTCCACAAAGGTGGCAAACAAGTGAACCCATCAACATTTTTTTTTAAATATAGGAAACCGATTACACATAACACTACGCATCCTTCGTCCCATAAACACAAAATAATCACTAATGCAGGGGTCACCAACATGGTGCCCGCGGGCACCAGGCCGCCCACACGGAGCATGTGGGTCACCCGCAGGCTTGTTCTGACAATAGCATAAACATGATCAGTATTTTCACATTGATGAATATATTTAATTTGTAGTAATGATAACATAATTGAAGACAATTTGACTGCACTAGTGAGTCACCTTTGTGGAGATTAGTTCATTTCCAGTCAATAACAGTTTGCTACCAATATCTGTGCACCTTTTACACAAATGTTTCTGATATAGCAAAATGTAGAAGTGACAGTAGGATGAAACATTTTTTATACTCCATATCAAACTCAACCTGTGGAACTCAGTCAGAAACAAGTAGGACAATGACTTGTTGAATAACTATGAACAACAGCAATGAGCATATGGTAAATTGAATGCAGGTTGAAAACGCTCAGCCATTTTTGCTACAGCCAGCTAAACCAAATACAATTTCAAAAACATTTTAGTCAGTTCTACCATGTCGTATTGGTTATCATTTATGGCAAATAACCATAAAAATAGATGGTGCAGTAACAAACATTCAGATTCAATCAAGTTTTTCGTCCAAAAGCACTTGGTTTTCTCACCCTGTATTTCAGGAAAATGACACTACTGACATTATTGTCAAAACTAACATCATAACCATTCTTCCACATTGATCAGTAGAAAAAACACAGTTTGTGTTTCAAACTGCAAAGGCATGTCTAAACTGCAAAAGAACTTCATCAACATTCACCACATACCAAATGACCATAAACTCTAAGACCAGGTATAAAACACAAAATAGACATTACATTGCTGATTTTCATCCTTATCTTCATCAGATTGAAAGAAATTCACAAGACTTTCTGATGCTCCAGAAAGAGGAATAGGGTCTTCTGGTTGGAGAACAGGAACACTATCAGTGTCTGCAATATCTAAAATCTTTTCTAAATAGTCTGAGGGCAAGTAGTCATACGATTCAATTTTCACAATATGGTAGCGAAGGGCAGCAAGGAGGTCAATCCCATTGGCAAAACATACTGAAGGGACTACAACTCCAAGAAGAATTTCTCGAACCTTTAGATAAAAAGGTATGCTAGAAAAGAAAACTAACTTGAAGTTGTAAAAAAACCAGTGCTCTTACCAATTGTCCATCTGTATCCCAAACTTTTATAGTGGCATCCAGGGAGGAAGTAACAAAAACGTTTAGCAAATGAGATTCACTAGCACTACAAACCTTGTTCTTATGATGGTTTTCAACATCAGTAACAACTTTCCGAAATGACGACAATATGAATGCATGATGTTCGACAGTGATTTGGGCTATATAAACAAAACATCTTTCTGCAATATCAATGCTATTTCATTTCACCTTCACAAAGTAGTTTATCTCTAACCTCCTTTATCTGATCGAAAACTTTTCCATAGGAACCTCATCATTTCTATACTTCCATTTGGAAAACCAAATAACATCACATTTCCAGTCAAAGCCAAACAAGAAGGAAGGTCACTTAACCTCACAACACTTAGTTTATGCAGAAGAACCTGACAAAATACACAAAAAAATCAATTTGCTGACAAACACCTCTATGATGCAGAAAAAAGTCATTGCAAATCTTTGTCAATATGGTAATGAAATTACAATAAGAATGACAAGATATTCAGAATCATTTCATGATTGTTTGTAAGTTAACATTCACACTTGGTGTTCTCATGCTTTTGGTACCATTGGCATAGGCACGAAGTATGGGTGTGTGTCACACGCCTGTAATTTTGGTCAGAAATGTGACACCCCTACTAAACTTCCACGTTATTTTGCACACTCATTAGTTTCACAAACACAAATGTAAACAGCAACATTTGCCCAACAAAATCCAAATATTTTGGCAAGCACTGATTTAAACAGTCCCACTCCAAAAAACACTAAGAAGCTGTTTGGAGAAAACTATCTGATTCATTTGATCCAACAGTTGATCAACACCATAAGAATAATGTTGATCTGCGAAATAATCAGAAATGGTGATACCATAATCCTATTATAGAAATAACAATCCTGAAAATGAAACACCAGTTTCATAATAACAATTACACATACCAGTAGCGTATGGTCATCACTGTTACTGAGTGTGTGCTGTTTCTGAAATCACAATGCGATGTCATATTCACATTTACAAACTAATGTGTTGCTGAAGTTGATTGACACAGTGTATTATTCTACACACCTTATTTTATGAACTATCAGTGTTCCAAATAAGGATACTGGAGCAAAATGCAGTCAACGCTGTGACAGAGCTGTTCACAACTACAAAAATATCAAGGTGCATACTGACTCGGGTGAGTTAAACAAACTCAGCACTATGTCAGCATAGTTCACAACTGCAAAACAGGCTGCGCAAATGTCTCATCTCATACGAGCCATCGAGCACTTATGGTGTGCGGCTGAAATGGCACACACACAGGCTTACCAGATCAAAATTTGTTAAACTACACATGAATTGAGAATTTGCATGGAGTACACCAAAAAATTTTATTTGTGTGGCTGTTAAATATATAATTACTAGAGACTGCTCATCTGGCTGATCTGCCAATTAATATCAACCGAAGCTTGAATCTGGCATAGATGCTGATGCTCATATTACAAGCACAGGTGTGCAGCTGTATTATCGAATACCCAAGGTTAAAAGAACAAAATTGGAAACCAGTGATGCATAAAAGACAAATAAAGCAATCATGTTAAAATATGACATTTCAAATTTTGGCTCAGAAAATCAGTATGTCATACACACTTATCTTTCAAACATTCTGTTTGTGGTTTTCGCTTGATCATATGATCTGGATAAAGTCACATCACATCAAAACCTATCAGTCTGCTCAAGTGTGCACTGCACACCTAGAACACCTGGAGTGGACACCCTGTTACATATCCTTGAGGGAATATACCGTATGAGGAAATTAAAATGGTGTAATTGAACATTAAATTTATTCAAAAACATTTTCCAAGTATCCATGTTAAGCAAATGCAATGACTAATGGAAAAAATGAAATTAATAATTAATAAATAAAACTGGTTAATTTCGCAGACCGCAAAACCACTATAGTGGCTTGGACTTTATCCAGTCATAACTTGCCAATCGATAAAACCAGGGAGCTAATCGAACCCTATAAAAATCAGTAACTCTAATAACTTCGATTTAAGAAAATCCATAAACTTTTGGGTTTGAACTGTTTGTGGTATGACTTCATTACCATGTGATGTCATGTTTTGATGATGTCATTAGGGATGGAGAAAAAATCCAAGTGGCAGTATATATACATATATACGAGTATATATATGAGGTGTGTTTAAAAAGTAACAAGACTGTATGTGCTGCGCAAGTTATGTGTTCATCTGGAATTAGCGCAGTATGCTACAATGTAGGTTAACCTCTCATGAGTGTGCAACTGTCATTTCAGCTTTGTTTGTAGTTAGTCTAGGGTTGATCATTGTCAAAACCTTTACGCCCTCAATTTTTGCTGTAACACAGTAACCACCGAACAACGAACCAACTTGAAATTTCTTGTTCGACTTGGAAAAACTCCGACAGAAGCACTCAGATTACTCCAGGATGTGTATGGGGATGACACAATGTTGAGAAATTGGGTTTTCGAGTGGCACAGGAGCTTTAAGGAGGGAAAGGAAAATGTGGAAAATGATCCCAGGAGCGAGATACCTGCCACAAGCAGGACAGGGGGAACGTTGAGCTTGTCCACCAGAAGGTGCATGGAGATCGCTGCCTGACTGTTAGAACGATTGCAAATGAAATGAACATGAACTGCGAGAGAGTGTGGACAACCATTACAAAAGTTCTGAGGATGAGATCTGTGCAAAAATGGTTCCAAAGTTGCTGAAAGAGGAGCAGAAAGAGTGGCGTGTGCAGATGTGTCATTACATCCTGGAACAACTCAAAACTGAACCAAACTTGCTGGAGAAAGTAATCACAGGTGACAAGTCATGGATCTTTGAGGACAATCCGGAGAACAAGCAGCAGAGTTTCCAGTGGAAGAGTTCAACATCGCAGACGACGAAGAAAGCAAGGATGGCCAAGTCCAAAATCAAGGTGGTGTTGATTGCTTTCCTTGATATGAGGAGCATTGCGCATGCAAAATTCTTACCACAGGGCCAGACCATCAACCAGCACATTTACATACATGTCCTGTGACATTTGATGCAGTCAATGCGAGAGAAGACACGACATATGTACAAAAAAAATAATGTCTGCTTCACCATGACAATGCTCCGGCGCACAATGTATTTCGCATCCGGGAATTTCTTGCCAAAAACAACATTGCTGTGCTGGGGCAACCTCCATAGTCACCAGACCTGGCTCCCTGTGATTTTTTCCTGTTCCCTTAGCGCAAGGGAGTCATGAAAGGAACATGTTTTCCTGATATAGAAGCCATGAAAATGGCTGTGTCAAAGGAGTTCTAAGCGATCCCACACAGATACTTCCAGGAGTGCATGGAGGCATGGCAGAGGAGGATGGTAAAGTGCATTAGATCACAAGGGGATTACTTCCAAGGCGACATGTTGTAGTTCACAATTTGTATTTGGAATAAAACACTCATGTGCACAGTCTCGTTACTTTCCAAACATACCTTGCATATATATAGATTTTTTTTTTAATAAACCAGACTAAAATCTGCATGTTCAGACCCTTGATTGGCCATCCAGCATTAGTGGCTGGCAAGTTATGGCCAAAATTCAATTGTTGCAACATCTCCGTTGGCTTTGCGTTGAACGTGAGATTCACCACGAATGGGATGTGCATGAAGAACAACATCCATATATATCTGGCACGAACAAGCAATAATAGAGTGATTGCGGCATTGAAGCTCTGACGACATTAACTTGTGAACAACTGAACATGATGACTAGCATATGTGGAGAGTGATTGCGGCGCATGATCTCTATTGGTGCTACCTGCCACAGTGTGAAGCTTTGCACACAAGTCCCTCAGGCTTTCCGATCACATCACAATATTTAATTAATCCCCTCAGGGATAAAGTTAAGACCAATTCAAAACTGCCTGAGACCAATGCACCAAGAATAAGGCCGAAATGCAAACTAAGGTAATTCAAAACAATCAAGTCTACTTGTTCCATGACTATTGAGACCAATTCATTTGAGATCATTTATTTGAGACCACATTCATTTTAGACCTATTCCTTTCAGGCCACCTGATTTGAGACTTTTTTGTTTGAGACCATGTTGAGTCAAGACCAGATTCATTTGAGATCACATTTATTTTACACCACATTGAAGTGAAGCTGTTTTGATTAACTATGTATCACATTTTTATGATATACCATCCACTCCTTCATGGGAGACCTGAAGTTTTGCAAGGTGACTCTTCATTTAAAGTTTTGCAAGGTTACGACCTTCTGTGTCCAAGGTGACTCACGCTGGGTTTTAAATCCACTCACATTTTAAATATACCACAGAGGCCAGAAAACTCTATGTACCACGGGTTTGGAAAGGATTGTTGCACCTCTGAATTGTCATTTTGTTAAACTAAATCAAAGGATTATATGTTTTGCATTCCTGCCCATTTCCTTTGTCAAGGCGTCGCAATAGTTTCAGTTTTTAACTGAAACATCAAAGACAAGAAACGAAAAATGTCTTATTGCATTGGTTGAAACAATCACAGAAAATCAAATTTTGTGTCTTGTGAGATGAGAAATGCAACTGCGCATGAGCAAAAAATGTGACTGTTTCATGTGACACATCAGACTCATACGTGGGCTGTGCAAACGTCTCATCTAATACAAGCCGTCGAGCACTTATGGTGTGCAGCTGAAATGGCACACATACAGGGTTACCAGATCAGACTCGTATGCGAGTCTGACACGTGACCTCTACAAATGCGACTGTTTTAGCAGACAACACCAATTACAAAGAATAGCATGATCCGCTAAAAATTTTCAAATGACGATCATCATGAAACACATTTAGTAAAAATGAAAAAGTCCCACATCTTCATTTTTTCAAAAAGTTCGGGCAAGAAACATATTCTGGAAAAGACGTTTGGTGGTACAGAACTTGAAGATGGCGTGAAGTAGGAGATTCATCGCAAAGCTTTTCGTCTGACACTCTTGAAGGGATATTGTCATAACGAAGTGAAGATACTACCGAGCTGGTTTATATACAGAAAAGAAGAGATCCCATTGGTTAAAGCAGTGGCTAATAAGAAAGAGTTTAGGAGATAAGAAAAGGCGAAGTTGTCATTGGTTGATGATGTAATTTGGACCTAGTCGAAACGTTGGAACGGTCAACCAGTGGAAAGTTCAAGAGGTTTAGGAGATCTTCAAGGAGTAAATGACGTTTGCAGAGAAGAGGATTCAGAGATTTGATGAAAGTCGCTTCCAGGGCGGAGAGATGAAATGAACTGCAAGCTCGAGCGAGGACAGAGAATTTGTCCTTATTGTAATGTAAGGCACATTGGGCGTTGTCAAGAAAATGTTGACCGATGGCGGATTCGTGAAATTGTCGGGGGCTGGTGTCCTTACCAGGGCGGGGAAGGCTTTCTTATTGGCCACTGTTTTAACCAATGAGATCTCTTCTTTTCTGTATATAAACCAGCTCGGCAGTATCTCCACTTCATTCTG
>JGI24159J19872_10012350_pt1 | contig 11141 bp, 5 predicted proteins | sample Ectturendosymbi4_FD_19872 | JGI IMG/M metagenome (IMG submission 19872)
AATTTGTTGATACCCTGGCAAAAGCAACCGGTTTAATGGTAGTAATTTTTTTGAGTTTATATTTGATTGTCAATGCATATATATTTTCAAAGGTTGAGGTTGCATGTTATGCTCTAAACGTGACTGGCAAAGAAACAAGATGGGATATTTCAACAAACAAACTGTACATTAAGATTTGAGGCATGTGCATCTGACCGATATATTGGATTTGGGTTTTACCGATATATAGGCAGCAGCCAAAACGGCCGATTTTATTGTCCTCAGCAGGTGTTGACAAAATGCTGTCATATTCCTCATGCATGCAGACAACTTGCGTAAGAAAGTACAATGAACCAAGTCAAGACAGTTACCTTGCAGCAACACCAGCAGGTGTGTTTTCATAAACAAGCAGACAAGATGAACTGTAGAGCACGCGTCAGCTGTCGCAGCAAAAGCATCATCATTAATCAGAGTAAGTAAAAAACCGAAAAACATTGAAATTGCTGCTATTTGAAAATTTTAGCTCATAAATCCTGATTTTTGATGTTTTTGAAAACAAGATTTCAAAATTTTGGAAATTTTGGTTATCAGTATCGACTACCAGTCCATCAATGGCCGATATATTGGTATCGGCCACAAAAAAAGCCATATCGGCCGATCTCTAAATAAAATGGTAGGCAAACTACAACTCGTGAGCCGCATGTGGCTTGCTGACATGATGCTTTGTGTGGCTCTTCTAGCTCATTTGCAAGTTGCTATAGCTCAAATTGATAGCAAGTTGTTGCCTCATATTCAATGTTTGCTTCATTTGTCAAGTTATTTACATGAATTCATAATGTTAAATGCCAAAGAGTGTACGCGAGTTGATTTAGGCCATTTTATGTGAAACTTGCATTCTTTAACTAACTGTATTTGACAAGTTACAATATGATTTTGTGGCTTGCTGGTGTTTGTAATTTTTTGCCAATGACTCTTCTATTGAATAAGTTTGCCCAATCTTGGTCTACCACAAGGTGACTGTGATCAACTGTAAATAAAAATCTGGTTTGTTTGGAAAACATTTTTGTTCCTTTTCTTACTTACTTGGTGCTAAGTACAGTAAGTTGCACCAACAACCTGCGGTGGTAGCTATTGATGGCTGGTGCTATTAGAGCCTAGAGGTTTGCCCACTTAAGGTTTTCATAAAAGTATGTCTTACTTTATCCTCATGTGTTAAAAAAGTGTAATGTTATTGACATTCTATTGCTGTCAGTTCGTGATGATCATTATGAGATTTTAACCTTCGGAAGTAAATGTTTGGTTCTAAAGGTTCTTGCAAATATTAAATCAACCAACAAACAGATTTGCTGGGATGGAGTAGAAACAATACCGCATATGCCACTACATATTGTATCAAACAAATAAAACAACTATTTTGAAAAACAAAAGTGATACCAACGAAAAATAGTGAAATGTTTGTCATGACTTAATTAAAAGTGTTCCGAGCTACAAGGTTTATAGTTAGCACTATATATCATTAAGTGATTTCGCTTATGTAGTATTAATAAAGTTGAAATAAATCAGTAATTAGATATTTAACTTTCAACAAGTCTGAGATTTCAAGTTGTGTAAAATGGTGAAGTAAAAGTTGTATAGTAGCTAATATAGTCGTCTATATTTTCATTTTTGTTCTCTTTTGAATAAAAATCAGACACTTGTTTAAACTTTTTGTTTTTTAATACCACATACGCCCTTGTATAGTCTCAAAACAAAATTTTTGCAGCTTTTACAATTACAGTGGTTCTTGCATCAAACCTTTGCTGAAATGGATGATTAGACATAATTGTATTATGAAAAAAGTGATTCTAGCAACACTCAACCACTTATGCATTGTCATCGATTCTTCCATGGTTTGAATATTTGATTATAAAGAATTATGACCTGAAGGAAAAAAATAATTTTTAGGTTATTAAATGTGCAATACTATAGCAGACTGCTTACCAAGATCTGCCTGGTGGAGCATCCTATAGAAGATCATCTTCTTTGTAGCCAGTTTATGAAGTCCAATTCAATACTTGTAACTAACTGCTTGGTAAACATTACGATTCAGAAGTTAGTGAAAATTGTTTGTATTTACTTAATGCAAAACCAGGCAAAGATCTGCCTTGACCAGATTTTAATGTTTAAGCCTACATTCTTTTAAAGTAGGAAGAAGTGAACTAGTTTGTTTGAAAAATGGTGAACGTTGTGAAAGGTGTTTTGGTGGAATGCGATCCTGCTATGAAACAGTTCCTTCTACATCTTGACGAAATAATGACTCTTGGAAAAAAGTTTATTTTGCATGATTTGGATGAAACACACCTTTTTATAATAGGAGAGTTCATTCCTCGGATTCAAAGTGAAATTGACAAACTACTGGATCAAAATTCCTTTCCTCTTGGGCAAGCTTCATGAGTCATTTCCTGGATTATGTTGCAGGGTCAGCTGCGCACTGGTCATGATAATGGGTCTCATACCAAAATGTATAAACTGCTATTTTTTCAATTGTGAGTTTTTAGCACCACAAATAAAGAACACAATGTCATGGTGTAACAAACCCTTGCGATACATCCAACGGCTATTATTAACTTAACTGTTGCAAGTGAGATGGACTAGTATACTATATTGCAAACGACCTTAGCAGTCTCATGCGGAAAGTTGAAAAATGAATGTATCATCACTACAATATCTGATGGTCTCATTGTTACCGACTAAAATCAAATATCGTTGCATATACCAGGAAGTATGAGATGTCTTGCTGTTTTCCCATGGGCCTAATGATTTTGCTACCTTCTTCATTTGGACAAGTGACTACCAGTGATTGTGCTGCTTCTGCTGTGTTGTTTCAAGCTGCGACAGCGAAGATGACTCAAACATTGATGTCTGTCCAGACGTGGTTGTCTCCCAAAAAAACGACCATCTCTGTGAAGTGACTTAACTCTCAGCAAGAACAGCTGCTGTTCAGTGCGGCTAATTTTTGATGGTACGAAATTGCACAGCAAACAGCAGCAATGCATGTTGCTGAGAAGGATGTTACAAACGAGGTTATCTGGAATCGCTCTCGAGGTTATCTGGAATCGATGATCAAACATTCAAGCTGTGAACCTAAAATATCTAAATTAATCAACATTAAAACTTTCTCTTAGACTGCCGTATATCTTACAAGCGTCGCCTGAAAAACAACCTTGTACTGTAAATATTCAGCCTGGCAACAGAAATGCATACTTATTTCGTAACTGCCATTCACAGTAAAAGACTATTTGGTTGTATTTTTGTTTTCAGTCTTTCAGCATAAACTTACCACATCTCAATGTCTGTGATACCATCAAGGAAAATAGGTTGTGAAAAATAGTGACCCTAAAAGTGGTCGCTCTTTCACTGGTGACATTATTTCTACTTTGGCACAGTTTGTTTTTGGTGCGTAAGTAGCATATCCAGTAACTACAGGTTAGCCTATTAACTCAGCAAGCCTATGATATACATTTTCTTGCTGGGCAACAAATATTTCGAAGGCAAACACGTACACAACCAAAAGTCAACAGACAATGAAACAAAACGTCTGAAGATAGCGATTGTTATTTTGGTATTGTACATCATGGTAGAAGTCGTACGTTCTATTCTTATTTTCTCTTGGTGGGTTTTGATTTAGCAATGAATTTATTACTAATAGTGTCGGGAAAAACATGCATGAATACGACAGTTCTGCAAAAGACAATCGCTTTAAACTACGAAACTGTCGCGGTGGTTTTTAACATTTATCTATGTGCTGCATGCTATAACGCATAAACGAGGAAGGCTTCGGTGCTAATTTAAGATTACTACTAAAGGAATGTGGGCAGGGCCGGATTTAACTGATTCGAGGCCCTAGGCTAATCCACTTGTGAGGCCCCTCTCCCACAGTTAGAAGTAAAAAATTGGATGGGTTTTACATCTTTTCTTATCTGTGCTCAGAAAAATTAAACACACTGCACATATGTGTGGCGGTATATAGACGTTAAAGCACAACTTGAGGACTGCGTTGCGACTTGCTTGCTTGCTACGGCCATAAAAATCTCGCACACACGAGCAAAACACATCAATTAAACGATCCACATGGTTGCAACTGCTAGGTTCACGATTCGCGTGTTTGTTACTTTTTCAGATTCGTAAGAATCGAACGTACCGAAGTCGTCGCGCGAAAGGATCTGAGGTTTTGAACCAGAACCGTAGCCAGAAAGCTTTCAATAGGGGGCTTTACATTTGCGCAGGTGGACTCCACATTCTGAAAATTTGGTAAAATCTCCACTGATTTACATTGTTTCATATTTAAATTTGGAGGGGCTGAGCCCACCAATGCTCCTCTGTGACGACAGGACTGGTTAAACTTCCCTTATGTTGTCATTATTGAAATACTTACTTGATTCGATAGTTGTAGCTTTTTGTAAGGCTGAATAGAGCCCAGTAAACATCAGACATTTTTTTTCTTGGCCTTCGATTTATTTGCCTGTGTTTGTCACTTTGGTGCACCGAACTCCTGCACCGGACAACCTCTCCTAGAACATTGCGGTCTTTTACTCGTTTTTAATTCTTCTGAATATTGAAAAAAAAAACTTTCTCCTGAGCAGTTAGTGATTATCAAGCTAAGCAGTAAGGGTCCGCGTGGTTGGATAAACTAAAAACCACTAAGGCATCATCAGACCCAAACGCGATATTGTCATTTTCTCCTGTTACCCTTTTGTCTCTTTGGGGTAGAGTTCTGTTGTTGCCAGTTGGAAAAGTGACTTTTGCTTGCTATTCAAGCTCATTAAGACCTCGCACTAGCTCAGCATGAGAGCTGCACAAACTTGCGTAAGTACTCAATAGCAATGTGATTTCTGAATGACTGAAAAAAATTAAAATGGAAAAATCACGTTTAGAAGTTGCAAATGAGCTGTACGTACTAGAAACGCTAACAAAACTACAGTATTGCTCAGAAGAAGCAACTGTGTTTATTGTAGGATAATGCTGCTAATGCTATAGTCCTCACATAGGTCTGCAGTACAACTTTAAGCTGTTCAGGTGCATTTCCAACACGAACAGCCGCAAGTTCTTTCGCCTGATTCACACGTAACAATCGCTACGATTCAGCAAACAGAGGAAGCAGCCCGCTTTGAGTATATCGACTCAGGGTTCCCATTGCTGTTTTTTTCACCTACATGTGGTCTAACTGTCTGAGTTTAATTATGAAAAATCCCGTTCAATCTGTTTTTTAGAATATGAATTTGGGAATTAGCTTCAGTAAATCTAATAGATCTTCCGGTTATCGCAGTGTTCTCAATGCTATCACTAGGGAAAAAAAGTACTTATATCGGTGAAACAAAGCATGTTCAGTCAATGTTGCACACTCACACCAGCATCGATACAAGACTGAAGGTTGCTTGCGATCCGTTAAAGTCAGTCATGCAGTTGCATGTACAACAAAAGTAACATGAATAAGTAACAAATGGTTACATAAACAAATGAAAGATTTGCAGTTGGACGAACCCGCAAAAAGTCATTGTCTCGGATGCTAATCGAATATTGATGAAACGTTTAAGAATGAATGTATAAACTTTTTGGCTACCCTATGCATGCAAAATGAAAACAAGATTTCCATTGCAGGAAAGATATATTGCCACCTTACATATTTTAGATTCCTTTGCAGATCAAGATCTCACAAAAGATCCCAGTTCAATAGCAAGTGTGGTCCTACATTTTCCCCACCTGCGGCTGGAGGGTATATCGATAGTTTAAACATGTCTTTGTCCAGTAAATCTATCCCTAATTTCTGGTATTATCTGCGTAACATCAAAGACGGCTTAGATAATCCGGAGTTCGGAAAATTTTATGATTTAATGACCAGATTTATGGTTTTGCCAGTCTACTGCATCACTAGAAAGAACATTTTCGCTTGCTAATCATATTAAAACAAATACAAATTTGCTGAAGCCGAGACTGTTTAGAAAAATTGTTATCAAAACAAGCATTGTCAAGAATCAGCCATAAAAACGGTTATTGGATACCTAAGCCTGAATTACTGAGAAATGTCATTAATAGAATAGGCTATGTCACCAGCTTTACATAAAATGTCTTGAATAATGGGATCCAAATGTTACATGTTCACGCTGCGGATGAAAATTTGGAAGAGGAACTTTTAAGTAAATCAGTATATTAATCACTGTTTCAGCTCAGGTATTTTCATCCGTTCTCTTTTTGCAAATTAAAATTTCCGTTTTTTTGGCAGAGAAATGTTTTTTTTCATCCACAATCTAAGTGTATTAGAAATTTATGAATGGGAGCCCTGGACACAATAATCGGCGACTCGGTATGCGGCTTGACCAACGGTTGTACTGAAATTCACGCAAACTCGTTGAAAGGCCCTGGCGTTATCAACACGGAATCTGATTAGGTGAATAAAACTAACTTTCATGAAAAAGACATAACATTTTGACGAATATTTATCGATTTGATCATATACCAGCAATTAAATTTATACGTATCACAGTTTGTTGAAGGCGCCCTTGGATCTTGAGGTAGGCTTTGAGCCTATATAGCCTATAGGTAAATCCGGCCGTGATTGTAGGGTTCGTCCTTTCTGTTGTGAGTAACAAAGCTTATAAAAATCAAATTAACGCATTTAACCTAAATAGTCTTTCTGAAAAACTCGACTTACACAGCTGCCCAAACGTTTGCGCAAAATCCACCGTTAAAATGCGAAGAATCAAAATTTATACTTATTTTAGACATAAACATTTCTTTCATTCTAACAATTTGTAAGAAAGTCAAAGCACTCAATATGCAAATAGGCAGAAAATCGTTGTTGTGTCATATAGAAAGACAGTCTAAAATTGGACAGTATATAGAGAGTAACGACCTATCCTAAAATTCTAACGTTTCATCACGAAGTTGTTAGGGCAGTCCTAAGGGGAACGTTTAGCTGCAGGAGGTAATGGGGCTGCAGTTAGGGAGTTTGGGGAAAAGAGGGAATCCTTTATCCATATTCCCAGATCCATTCTCTGATCCACAGCAGTGGGCATGTTAGAGCTCCAGCTATAAATCAAATTGTCTTTAAGAGCACCCTGAGGTTTTCAGCCATGCAAAGCAATCATTCTGCGTATGGGTATCTGATAGGCAGGTGGAAAATATTTCCCCACTCTGGTAGACCTTGCAACTGCACTTAGCCCCAACGCACTGACAAGACCTTTCTGCAACATAATCTAGCTGGGGTATTGGTCAGCAAACCGTGGGCCGTTGTTTTCTGTTGTTGGTCGCGTGATTTGTAAGAGTTACAGTCCAGCGCAGGTTGCACAGACTAAAACGTAACCTACTGCAACAACTGTGGAACATTGATCGTTTGACGTTAACAACAGGGTTGCGGAGTCGTAAGGAGTCGGAGGTTTTTGGGTGGAGTCGGATTCCTAACAACACTGGGAGTCGGAGTGGGATTTTTTGTCCGACTCCTGATGTCCAATTGGATCATTTTTTACATCACACTCCAAAATTGGGAATTCCTTTTGAAATGGTAGGCTACAATTTCTTTAGAAACTTTTGTTGAAACAAATTTTTTGCTGTGTACCACGATTTCCATTGATTTTAACAGCCTAATTTCATTTCCTTTATTTTAAAGAGTCGGAAATTTTGATAAGTCGGATATTTTACCTCCAACTCCGCAACCCTGGTTAACAAAGCATTGTCTTTGCCAAAACACTGTTTATGACACAAGCATAGCATTTCATGTAACAGGCACCTGAATGCAGCGTAAGTTTGAAATAGGGCCCAAAAATGAGCATCACCTCTTAATTGCGACTGAAAGGGAGGTTTGGGTCACCATGACGAAAGTTTGCCGAACACTGATCTAAGGGATACGAAGTGGGCTTACTCATACACTACTGAGCAACTTAGTGGTAGTATAATCTTCCCGGGCTCGCTTTGGGAAATTTCTTAATGCTATCGTCCTGTCTCGTAGAGGTTCTGCCACAATTCTACTCATTGACTTCTGCTACGGACTTTATTAAATCTCTGCGGTTTCTCATCAGAAACTCGTCAACTGAAATGGCTTGACCAAATATAGCCGGAAGCGTTTGCTCAGAATGAAAGATTTGTATAATGACATATTCAAAGTATAGACGTCACATATTGTCTGCGACGTACCACTACAAACCATACAGGAAATTTTGCTGTACCATTCGCAGCATCGCTGCACTAAAGGTTTGCTTGCTTTAACATTTTTATGTAGAACAGTGGTTCCCAAACTTGTTCGAGGCATAACCCAAATCAAGGTAGCGATTATGTCCTATTACCCTCAATATTTGGCTGTGATTGCTCATAATGTAGAACAACATTGTGTTTTTGGTTCCGCATTACCCCCCGAAGGATTGCATATTACCCCTGGGGGGTAATTGATGTAGAACGATGTGTAAGGTTTTAGCAAAACATTCGACGTTACGTAAATTGTTTGTTGCCCATCCCGATCACCACTAACGTTTAAAAACAACCACGTAAAAGCGGGCAGGCAAACCACAAGCAAGAAAATAATTTTGTTTCCTCGTATATTAAAAAAACTGTTTTACTTTCTCATCAAAGGTCAAAAAGTGTACATCGGAACCGGAAATATATTTTTGTTAAAAATCATAGTTACTCAGGGGTGTCGTGGGGCAGGAACGCGTGGGAACGGTGTTCCAACACCTTTTTCACGTTTTGCTTTGCAGAGGGGGGTGCGAACGGGGCGACCGTCCCGGGCATCCAAGACAGGGTGCATCCAAAGAGTGCAATTAAAAAAATTTAAATGCTGTAACTAGATCATTTTTCCTATTGTAAGGCTACTAACGCATGCTGCATGGATTTAATTTTTCGAAACTTATTTTGTTGTCAGCACTATTTTTTACTTATTCAAATGCCAGTAATTCTCAGCTTCTTTAATACCAGGGACCTATACTGTAGGTGTGCGGCGCACGCCCAATCAAACTGATAGTGAAGTGAGGTGGCTTGTTCCAGATCATGCGATCAAAGGAAAATCACAAAAGATTGAAAGATAATCAGGGTTGTGAAAAAACTTAAAAAAATAACCCGCCTGGTTTTTTTTATTTTTAAGCCGTTTTTTTTTTTTTAAAGAAACATTTTTTATTTGACAAAAAAACGCAAAAACCTCTTTCTGTATTGTTTACATTGCATCATGTAATATTACCATTTTCAGAATTACACAACAATAACTTGTACCTATCATGGCATTCAGAATTGAGGATAAAAAATGTACCCCATCTTTCTTTTCGCAAAATGTTGTTCGTCAATTCACTCCAAAGTGGTAAGGCTTGGCAAGCATGCGCACAGCAAAGAGAACAAAGCTACTCGCACACAAACTCTGCAATTTCACGCCAAGTTTATGCACATGCCCTGCTGGTTCAGCATCTATATAGTGTATTATTTCAACATATCGGTTGGTGTGGTTCAACTACAAGAACAGCTTGGATGCAGAGAAGGCAGAAAAATTGATTAAAATATGCCGATTTTACAGAGATAAAGAAGATAACCAGTAGAATTTACTCAAACTATTCGAATTATTCTTCTCTTTTTTTCAAGTCCTTCAAATTTCGTTGCTGTTCAATTGTTTCATTAAAAAAAGTTACAGTTGGCTGTACAAATGTGCTGCTTATTTTATTTAATTCATGGTACATAATTCAAAGGAAGAAAAGGAGTGCGATTTTTGGTGGGTTTTATTGTGTTTTTTTTAAGTGGGCCTTCTTTGAAAACAACGGGTGTTTTTTTTTTAGGTCCAATTACATGAACCCTGAAGATAACTACGGACGTTTAATTGATTTTCTGAGCCAAATTTCAAAACTATCCTATTTCAACGTGCTTGATTTAGCCATGGGCGCAATTTGGTGGGGGACACGGGGGGTGTGTCCCACCCACTTTTCAAGGTGGGGGGATAGGATATGCCGTGTCCCCCCATTTTTTCTCTTCAGGTTTTGTTTTTGGAGAGGTTCCCAAAATAAAATTGACGTTTGCCACGTTTTGCGTGAAGTGCTTTTCATGTTAGATGTTACACAGAGACAAGTTGATGTTGAAACAGTGTTTCAAGTATCACTGGATACTTGTGTAGTATCACCGTCAGTGATATCACTGGATTCTGTTTGTTTATCAATTTTAGCTTCAATAAAATGATATTTAGCATTTTTCAAGTTTCTAGAGACCGCGAAAATTGTTTACTGCTTCTGTCGAACATTTTACCCTGTGCAGTATACTGTTAGAAAGGTTATTTTCTTAAAACAGTGATAGTTTTACAGCTGCACATGTGAAAGACCGCAGTATAGCATGGATTTGGTTCGCGTAGAAATGTATCTGGTTTTGCTGTAACGTTGGTTGTCACGTGTTCAGAAACAGACAGCGTAAAATTTAATGATGCTAGTGGATATAGGCATACTATATTTTTGTGATCGAAAACCGGGACGCTTCAGAACAACGAGCCTTAGAGGGAAATCAAACAAGTTCCGGCAAGAAATAAATCCTTGCAATAACCTATAATTGCAAAAAGAACACCCCCTCCCACTAGCCAACTTTACTGAACTAGCCAATGCGCTAACAATCAACCCATTACTGGACCAGTTACCCACTGCAATGACGTATCAATTACCTTTACATCTAAATCAACGAAACAAGATCACGCATCATTCTTCAGCAAGTTGGTTAAACAGACTAATCATAAAATGCTAATATGCGTGTAGGACTATGCTGCCTGACTGAATGCCTAACAGGGACTTTTTGGTTGACCAACCGGGACGCCGGGACAAAGCTTTTAAACCGGGTCTGTCCCGCTTAAAACAGGACGTCTGGTAAACCTAAGTGTATACAATGTTAAGAAAGTTACATTTTCAGGCAAATGTCTGCAAAGCTTTTGCCGAAGACAAAAGCAGCATTATTGTGGAGACTTAGTTTTAGGATGGGCAGTTTTGCAAATGCCTGTCTTCAACCATTATTAAATAGGATTTCAATTAAAACGTTGGAAAACTATTTATCTAGCTATATATTGACCTATAGCTCAAAACATAAGGACTTGGCTAGGAATCAAAGATAAAATATACATTTATCCTCACTTCTTGTAATGTCGCGACAATGGTGACCAACAAAACCAAAATATATTTTTTCGTGAC
>JGI24159J19872_10012351_pt1 | contig 11139 bp, 8 predicted proteins | sample Ectturendosymbi4_FD_19872 | JGI IMG/M metagenome (IMG submission 19872)
CACCATGACGTCATCGTGAAATTTCATGAAAATTGCCCCCCCCCCGAAATGAAGAGCTGGTTGCGCCCCTGCTGCACTGAGTGACACATCTGGCGTTGTTCCTCAAGAAAAACTGCTCAGAATTTATGAACTTCAAAACTTTGATGCAAAATATATTTCAGAAAGAATGTTTTGATCTCGTATGAAATTGATTTTGCGGAATCTTCCAGCACAATGCTTCGTCGGTGATGTCGGCAAAACACGGTGGAATGCAAGCTTTACTTGGTCAGCATGTTAAACGTGACGTTCCCTACATTCACTTTTTAATCTCCAACTGTACCAAGTGGTTCTTCATGTGTGCGACTGTTTACCTGTTGTTCGCGGGTACTTTGACATTTGCAATTTGCTAAGAAAATTTTTGTCCACTTCCAAAGTTTCTGTTATGTATAAAAAGTTTGGCGGTGACGCCATGGAACGACTAATGGAGTAAAGGTGGTCTGGTCATTATGAAACCACCCTGAATATGAATAAAAAAATTTATTTAAACACAATAAAACAAAAAGATTGCCCCCCTAAAAATTTATTTTTCCCCCAAACCTTAAAACCTGGCTCCGGGTCTGTTCACTAGCCTACCTTTTCGGACATTATGATCGAATTGTCTTCATTTTTTTCAGTCACTTCAAAAAAGTTCGTTCAGTGACCGAAACAAAGAGACTGCAGTGCTATCGCTGTTGTTCAAAATGTCGATTTTATACCAGTAGATGTGTCTATATCAATAGCATTAAAATTTCACAGAAAGTTGTAGAGTCTTTAAGAATCGCCAGGGCTTCGACAGTATAATGCATTTTCACCTGTGCTTTTGCGGTATCAAGTACTCCCAACCTCTGCGAAGCTCCTTCGGGTTGGGATTTCAGATTCGAAAAGGTTAATATTCGGTTTGTTCGGGTGTTCCCACTTTCGCACAAATCAAAGCATCGAGACGTAATGGGTGCCAAAAAGGCATTAAGAGCGTAACCCACAAACTTGGCGTCCATGTAATTATGCGACACACGGGATTCAAATGTGCATTCAAAAACACAAATTTCAAGTGCAAATTTTGCGAACATCGTCACGTCGACGTGGATGTTGAGTTGCTTATGAGTGACCGCTGTTAGACAAGTTGTAGCCATCCACTGGCATTCGAAAGTCAAAATGTTTCTGCTGAATCGCTGGGCAGCGAAGCTGTTGGAGGCAAACCCACCCATGTTGCAATAATGCGACATACGTCCAATGCACGGCACCGCTNGCCACGAATGAGAAGTACCTCTGGGTCAGAACAAAACCCCAGGNAAAAGCCATCTACGGCACTTTCCGAATAAAACGCGCAATTACATCAAGGGATAGAAAGATCGATACCACTGTACGGCACGCAGCTGTGCTTCCTGCAAAATAAGCTGACTTTTCCGGTGCAAATGAACATTTCTTGTTTGCCAGTTCACCATCCAACAGATCGGTCGCACTGGAAAGGAAATTGTGCGCGGCATGATCAGGGGTGGGTTGGTTTATCACACAGCGACTGTTACGCCAAGGGCGATACTGAACCTACTTCGTTTTTTTTTGCGTGATAAGCACAAGTGTTTACTTTGGCGCGTGCGTCTGCAAAGAAAAATAATAATTGCTGAGTCTCCGAAGCCTGAAACTGACGAGCGTTGACCAGAATCCCCGCGGAACCGACGCTGTCCACAAAAACCGGATGGCGACCAGAGTGTAACACTTCTTTATTGTAGCGACATTGCAGCAGAACTCGTCAAATGCAATTTGTCATGGACTGAATGCACGCACGAAATAAGCGTTCAGGATCGTCGCAATGGGGAAGTGGGGCGAAACGAACGTCGCAAATAAATGATTGGAGACCAGTAGCGGCTGCACGTTATGCAAACAGGCATGGCAGCGGGAACACGATGAAAACTGAACGAAGCATTGCGAACAACTCGAGCGAAACTCAGGTGGTGACAACGATGTGAGGCGATAAAACGACAGTTTGCAAAGTTTAACGCAGTAAAACTTGCTTCCTGTGTCTTGGCAACTAACCAGCCTGGCGTCTGCTGCCAGGGAAGGCAAGTGTCAATTTGAGTAACGTGCGGTGTTGGCAGATGGGGCCAAATTTGGCAAACACTGCCGGCAATCACTGTTTTCCAAAAAACTTGCACACTTTTTTGACAATCCATTTTGTGCCGGGATTTCGCCATTTTTTGAAATACCAGTTGTCAGTATCGACAAACAATCCATTTTGGATTATTTATCGAATGAATACTCAAATTTAGAGTAAAAAATGCTGTTTAACACTAACCGTTTTGAATTCTTTTTGATCAACCCCAATTTCCGCGAAGCATAATTATTGGTACTGTGCTTTATAGTAACACTTCAGTTCAATTATCAAAAAAATATGAAGTATGGAAAATACGTTGTTATAGTGAAGCTTCAGTTCAACTGTCAAAAAATGATAAGTATGGAAAATATGTCAAATGTAAAAAATAAATATCAAAAAATCAGCACTACGAACGACATTGTCTGTGTCGGAAAAGTTTTTTTTGCCAAAAATTTGCCGTGACCAGACCAACACTTGCCATATTCTTTGTCAAACATTTGGTTTAACTCGACCAAGTACAATACCATCTACGCGGCACAACGCGACAACACTTCATATTTTCTGAAACGACTGGCATCGAGGAGAAAGCACAGTAGGGGAGTCCACGATAAAAACAAAGAAAACCCATCCCAACGTTTACTAAACACAGGAAACAAGCTTGCGGGAATCACATTTTATTGATTTTGGCGGAAACCGTGGCTATAAACAACACTTAGCGGCCCCTCGGTACTTGATAACTGCAGGCCTTGTGGCGTGCAAACACAAAGAAGGCAGACACAGAAACCTACGTATGCAAACAGAAAAGCTTGCGTCAGGTTATTTCGCGGAAGTCTTGACACTTTGCGACAAAATGCGTCAGACGCACACGTTTCATGCCAATGCGTGAACAGTTCATTCGAAGCAAATGCGTCGCCTGATCGTTTGACAGAAAACAGCAGCTTTAACACAGTCGTGCAAACGGTGACCCATTGTGTCACGCTGCGGCAGGCACATTTGAGGAAAAGCGTCCGAGGGTTTGTTAGCATTGTGTTGCGGCGCAACCACAATGACTCATTGACAGGACAGCGTTACCGGTACCAACTTTCAACAGTCTTGCAGACAACAGGTGCCGCCTTTCTCATCGGAAACGATCACTCTGCTTCGAAACTGCGCTCCGGCAGCTGATTGAAAAGCGCTGTGCGGACAGGAACAAACAGCACATTCGGCGCCCGGTTCTATTTGCACCGAACTTGTATCATGGAGGCAACGACCGACTGACACACTGAACGCTGTGTGAGCATATCGTTACTTATCATGGATTGATATTTGATCCAACAGCGCAATGGTCGCTGTACTTTGAGGCGTCTGCGCTGTTTCTTGCAAACGCAGCGATTACTTCACGAAGACATCCCAACATATGGCCAACTATAGAATACGCGTAAGGACTCACACGCTGTTCTCAATAACGTGCCGACCAGATAGGCATTAATGCTTGAAGTTCAATGCGAAATGGTTCATGACTACTGAAACAACGATTCGGAAACTACGAAAATAGGCAAAAATACAAAAAACTTCCGTTGACATAAACCCGCATGTCGAAAACACATGACAAATCAGCAAAAGACTGTTGATTACAGGGTTTTTTAATAGGTTAGCGACGTTGTTTCGTCTTTACTACACTGTTGCACACTAGCATTGATTGCTGCTATTATTGCGAAGGCGGCTGCAAGCAAGGCGGTTGGACAAAAGCCCTGAAACAACAGCAGAGGCTGAAGAACGCACGGAGTGCTAGGCCAGCAAGTTGTCAGTCATTTGACAATCTTCGACGTCGACGTCTGCAACGGTCGAATACAGAAACAACAGCGTCATTTCACTTCAGCTAGGCAGATGTTCGGGTTTGTCCGTAGCGGTTGCTGACTGCGAAGCGAAGAGGCCGTCTCGCTTCGTGAGCGCAATAGGAAACGAAAAGAGAAATGGTGCATCGGCCTGCAATGCGCAGTTCACCCATAAAGTGGTGCGATCAATGGCGTAGCCAGCCCAAAAATGTTGGGAGGGAATTGGGGGGAACAAAATGGTTAACTTTAGGCGAATAACACTGTTTTGTTTGGGATAACGCCTCTCAAAGCACAAAATAACTATATGTTCCAAAAATTTGGGGGGCCATGGCCCCCTGGCTACGCTTATGGGTGCTATGTTCTGTTAAAACAAGAAATAAACGTAAAAACGCTTGGGTGCGACCCACTGGGCAGATACCAGTTTCATTCCGAACCTTTGCGAAGCGACTGCAACACTTTCAACTTCAATAACGTTTAGATTTCAAAAACATCTCACACAGACACACGAGTCAAATGAAACGACGACGTTGTATCTCAGCGTTTTGCTTCAAAGCACGCTAACGTTACGTTTGGACTGCATCTACTGAAAGGAACGTGCTTGACAAAATGCTTTTCATTGAACGTTACAAAACGAAGACACAATTACCAGCAGCTATCTCGTGCTTCCACGTGCTGGGGCAAAGTCAAATCGTTCTTTCTGAATTCTATCGGCAATAACGACAGGAACGTTGTGTCTTCGTTTTGTAACGTTCATGAACAACTAAGAATCATTCGAAAGTAGTCACTTGTTACCGATATCCAGATTTTAAGAAAGATTTCCATCCCAGACCGACAACGTTTCCGGTCTCGCCAGCCATGTGGCCAAAAAGCAACACACAATCAGCTTTGCCAGATGAATTCCGAAGGCAACGCAAAAACACTTGGATTGCTACCTGGTTTCAGTGACCCGCACTGGATCCATGAATAATTAATAGTTCAACGCTACCTCAAAACAAGACAACCGACGTGAACGTAACGAACTAAGCATCAGCCCAGCACTGAGTTCAGCCAATCAAGTATGCACATTAACGGAACTGGCAGAAAAGTCAGAACTCATTTCTTGCAAATATTCCCAATGACATTTTTCATCCTTCTGTTCACGATGCCGCAAACCTTTTAGCTTGCTAGCTGATTTGTACGACTGACGCGTTCTGTGTTGTGTTGTGTTGCCTGCCTGTAAGACCGGACTCATGGCTTCCAACTGTGAGAAAATATCACAGTCCATATCGAGTGAGATTCTGACGAAACGTGAATTATAATTTCTTTCATAATTATGAAAAGGAAGGACCCTAATCGTACATCTGCATCTGCAAGCAGGTACAAAAGAGGCGCTTGTTCCAGGAAAAAAAATTTTTTGCTGCACCAGCTTGGCAAGATATGCTCAATGGGGATCGGTGTCAAAGTCGAGACGTATGTGGTTCAGTTTTCAAAAATTCACATATCTCGAAAGTATTATGTATATATTTACTTGCCAATTGCATTAATAGCAAGCTTGCACAGTTATTTGGTAAACAAATTTTCTACTTTAAAACTTTGCCGTATGAAAATTCACGGGGGAACACCGTGACTTCTCCCCAGACCTGTTTTGTCATTAGAATGACATAGCTCTCGTTTAAAAATGAAAAAAATGAAACCGCACTAACTTGCTTTTCACACACGCTTTCATTTGGGGAGGGTCGAGGGAGCCGCAGGTCTAGGAGCTTTCGAAGTGGCCCACGGTTTTCAGAAACTTCTGATAATTCTTCTGGTTCCACACCAAAGCGCGACCAAGCCAGGTCACGGATGTAATTGCGCCAGCTGGCCCTCGTTCAGCCTCAGGGTCGCTTTCCCGTGGGTGTAGTCAGCATGGCCCGCCTCGTTAACTTTTATTCGAGCATTCTGGTCACGTGGCCAAACCATCGCGATTGCGATCCCCACTATTTGGGGAAATGGCTCGACACTGCGGGTTTCACAAATTTCACAGCTGCGCACTGTCGCAAAGTGTCGCGCGGTAAAAAAAATCCGAACGAAAACTAATGTCGTTTAAATAGTTACACGAGTATAAGACATAAACAAAAACACAAGTGAGCAGCGTTCGTCACCTCCGACAATAGCACAAGGACTTGTTGCGAAAATTATTATAAACTTTTTCCCAGTCTTTCTTCATGAACTCGCGCGTGCTTTCCGTTTTCTTGCCACCGGCAAAACCCCACATGTGGAAGGCAGCAGGCGGCGACGGCATGATCATCAGCTTTTTGCTGAAGCGGAGGCGCTCGCGCAGCAGACCCGTGATCCAGACGTCGTCGACACGCATCGGCGTACTGTACTGCGACTCGTTCCACAAGCGCCGCACCAGGTCGACCGTGGCGGCGTACATACCCCCCAGGCAGAACTTCGGGTAGACCTCGAACGGGTATTCCTCTTTCGAAACGTACCATTTGCTTATTTTCGTCCTGAACGGCTTCGCCTCGTCCCGCCAATCAAAGGTGCAAATGATCGGGAACGTTCCGTTGAAGTCCGTCGCGGCCAGCCTGGTCCCGTTGGCCACCGTTTCGCTCATGATTCCCAGGTCGACGAGGAAGTCGTCGTCGCCGGTCGAGTAGAGGTAGTGGTCGGGGAGGTTGTCGGACGCCCAGCGCATCCCCGTCAGTGTTTTGAAAGCAATGTTCCTGGCAGAAACGAGAAAGATTTAAGAAGAGGCACTAATCTACGGGGTGCAGGCAAAGAGGACTTGCGAGGTTCGCTTCACCCCCAATGCTCTTGCAATGGATGATGCGCAGTGGGACGCCTTCAGCACCCATTGGCCAAAACAAGCTTTGTACCCGGAAAGAGGGGGGTTATGCTTGTAGCTTACACAGTGTACTCCAGTGACGTAAAGAGCATCACCCCTTCGTTTAGCACGGTCTTAATGACGATGTTAATGACAAAAAATTTACCCTTCACAGAAAACCTCCCCGCAAAACCAAGGAGCTACTGTTAAAGGGGTTGGCAGAAATAAGTAAAGCGTTGGGGCCACGATGGATGGCGATATAACCCCGCTTCAGTGACTTCTTGTCGCTTTCGATTGGGCAGAAAACAACATCTTTTCGCGGAAAGAATCACAGTACTGTGGTGTTACAACAACACGACGCCAGTTGTCATTCGTCACAACAGGAAGTAAGAGGGTGTGAAACGTGCAACGCACACATGCACTGGTAATTGCCAAATGGTGAGAGAAAAACCGGTTTTCCCTTTAATCTCGCAGTAAATTACCTACAAGGGAGAGGTAGTAAAGCGCTGGTGACATCGACGTTTCCTTTGCCGCAGTTATTGGTTTAGTGCCCCATACATGTTATTTCAAGACTCGCCTACAGATTGCAGTCGTTTTCTGTGCAAATCTTTAACGGAAGCAGAAACTTTAAAACGTAGCACGACGTTAGCTTAACAACACGTAGCTGCTTCAACATGTGTATAATTCTATGCATTCACGTGTTTTTCCAACGGTAGCTCTCAAACACGAGTCACGAAGACGTTTTAGTCAATCAGCAGGCTGCTAGCCTATGAATGCAAATGAAGATATATTTGCGACAAAAAAACGATCCTCTGAAATGAAGCGAGTCATGATAATTTCTATTGCTTATGAAGTAAATTCAGTCCATAAAAACGTTCTCAGAGAAAAGTTAGTCCACGTGCTGGAAAGGTCAAGAACCACTGGTCTAAGTATTGGTGGGTGAAAGAGCCACCCACGAAGACCTAACAAATACAGTAATCCTTGGTAATTTCTATTAAATTGCCCTTTTTTGCTGTCGCCGACCTTTGAAAAATTGGTTGAACTACAATTTTTCCACCCCTTTTCATATAAATCTTGAAAAAGTGGCAGGAAGTTAATTTGCAGAGATGGGTTAACCACTCCAAAAAACTTTGCCACCCAACTTTCTTCCAAATTCAACCGATCTTTCAAGATGTTCAACTGATCTTTCACGATAAACTGTCGTAGAACGTACTCTGATGACGGTCCAGTGAATTGTCGCTGCATGCAAAAAAAGTTCAGCACTCCAGTTCCGGGAAAAACTATCGAAAAACCGCTACTTCTAAATTTCCTATTCAAGCTCAACCAGACATTGCTCATTTAACACGTGCTGTAAGCTTGTGTGCTTCATTGTAAAAGTCTTGTTTGTTGATGTGCGCAAGCTGCATCGATAGGTTTCTTATGAATGGGGTGATTATGGGAAAATTTATATTTTCTTCTTAAAAGGACCTCTTCCAGCTAGCAACGGTACTGTTGCATTGATTCTGGCTAACACTCTTGAGAACAAATGTGATATAGCGAAAGGTGCAATTAGCTTTGCAAGATTGCGTATTTTCATTTGTTGCGATTCTTTTCACGCAGGGCAAATTCTATGGACACCTCCAACGTTGCACACAATTAATTTTGGCCAGAAAAGTATGTTTTGAAATGAGTGCATTTAAACAACAAAATAGTTCCAATAAGTAATCTGAAAATGAATTCCACGCATTACTGAATATACTTCCAAAAATTTATTTCAATTGGATGAATGGTCCAGAAGTTATTACCACTTTGTTTTTGTGTCATAAGGTAGTTTTAGATAAGTTAACAAACAATTAAGTTTGTATTAATTAAGTGGTGGAGTTAGACAGTGGTCTTCAACGGGTGCGAAATCGACCCCAGGGGCGACTTTATGCGTTATTGGGGCTATTTTGTGATTTACCAGATTTGCGGACAATTTTAGTTTCCAGGGGGGGCGATTTCTGCATGTTAAAATATACCAAAATTCTGTATTGATTCCAAACATGAAAACTATATTTGCTATTTTCGAAATAGGTCATTTGATGCATTTTTGACTCCATGGTTCGTAACAAAGGTTTTAAAACACAAGATATAGTGCTGGTGACGTAACAATCAAACTAACATTGTCCTGTTTAACGCTTCACCGCACTAATTATCCCAAGCCACGGAGACGGTTGGGAGTCAACCACTGCGGTTCTGACGAATTTGCAGGTACATTGTAAAGCCTGAACCAAACAAGGGACATCTTAACAATGCAATAACGTTTGCAATCCTGTATATACAAGTATGTGTCAGCACATGTGGAATTTTAAGCTTTTCTCGTACACAGTAGTGTGCATTAACTCGTTTCATTATGGTTCAGAACGACCATTACTGATATAGCTATCGGAAAATACCTAATCGGCCAAACGTCTCCAATAGTAACATCAGTATTGGTCGCATTTTTTAAATCGGCCGAACTCCATGGAAAACTTCAGTTTCTTTGAAGATCCTAAAATGGCCCAGCAACCATAACACTGCTACCACTGAATCACCCGACTTGCGCTGCGATCGAGAATATTAATCAAAAGTTGCCATTAAGTTTAGCCTGATTATTTTTCGCCATGAACAGTAACAAATCCCCCCAACTATGTCTTATCATTAGCAAAATCGCCTTCAAAAACAAAACCTCATATGGTCTTCGGTAGAGCATTGCCAAAACGTTATTTCGTAGGCAAAACACGTCACTTACGTAACTAAGCGTATTCTATTGAAAAAATATGGGAAAATTGACGGTTGCGAGACGAGCTACCTGCACGTGACAATTAATGGCTAGTAAAATGACTTGCAGCTAGCCGTAATTTGTACAACGTACTTACCGTGATTTCAGTCAGTTCTAGTGTTTTGCTGTGCTTTATGGTCATCTAACTAGACAGAGTATACCCGTACAGTAGGCTATGAAAGGGATAACTTAAGACCAGCGAGTAAGTCCAACCGCCCACATCTTGGCTAAACTAAAGAGTTCACGAAATCTTTTTCGCCACATGTTGTTTGAGGCTTACTAAGATGTCATTCTGTTGTGGAGATCACATTGAAGGTTGGGTTGCGTTGAAACTTACTGGGTGAAATGCCTTCTTTCCAGCTAAATAACATAAGCGAATACGATTCCACATCCAGGAACTTTTCATCAACTTCCAAAGCGATGATGATGGCCGTGCCATATTTTATAGTCAGACATTTGGATCAATAAAGTGAACGTTTTCCTGAAGTTTGGGGAAAAATAGAGCTATTTATTATTAGTGGAGTTTGCCACGACGTATGTTGCTGAGCAAGGTTTCAACCAAGTACTGCACATGAGTAATACTGTAAATACCGCAATCGTTGACATGAACAAGACAGAGGGAATGCCATACGACTCAAAGCTGACGAACTTGCAACCTGGTTTAAAAAATTGCAGATAAAAAGTCAGGGGCAAGGTTCGCATTGGTTGGAACCAACTGTTTTTGGAAAAGGACAACACTTTTTCTACAAATGCATTTGCGATCGTTTGTAACTAGATTTCCCATTGGTATTTCATTAGCACTGAATTATTTTCAAAATAAAATAGTTCCTTTCGGAAACACTAAAATCACATGTGGGGGCGATTTTTAAGCAAAGTTCCGGTAGGGTGGCGATCGAACAAAAACGTTTGAAGACCAAAGAGTTGTACCAGTGGTTCCTAAACTTTTTCTGATCGCGTACCATTTGTGGGTCCCGTGCTGTCAATACGTACCACCTTGTTCCAGGATAATTCAATGTGCCAAATATAATTCGATCAAAAGTTTGGAAAACCAGAATTGACGCCACTGCAACTTGAAGAAAATGGCTGTGAGAAAGTATTATGGCCATTTTTAGAAACCAACAAGGGAAGTAGACTGCACAAAAATTCAGTAATTCATTAACAGAACCCGACAGGTAAAAATCATAGCTATGAATGTATTTTTTTGTGAAGAAAAACATAAAGTAGGTCTGTTCGTGTACCACCTTGAAGGCCTGCACGTACCACTACTGGTACGCGTACCAGTTTGGGAACCACTGAGTTAGACAAACAGAAACAAAAATGACGTCTATTCCACTTTTACCCATGGCAAAGAATTTGAAGTCGGAATGGAATTTGCGGTGAAACATGGATGTCTTTTTCTTGATAACATACGAAAGTTGTGTGCTTGATGGGTACGGAATCATTAATGCTCCCTTTGCTAGCAAACGGATTACCCAGGGATGCAGCAAGGTCAAGGGCGTACGCAAGGGGAGGGGTTGGGTTAACCCCCCCCTTGAGCTTGATATTTTACAAAAAAATTATTACCTTCGCAAGGAGATTAATTGTTTTCGTATACTCTTTGCTTGTTAATTTGTCGACTTAATGCAAATACCACGGAATAAGTTTGCATGCA
>JGI24159J19872_10012352_pt1 | contig 11138 bp, 9 predicted proteins | sample Ectturendosymbi4_FD_19872 | JGI IMG/M metagenome (IMG submission 19872)
TGCAGAGATTTCAAACAAGAAAGTGACGTTTTTCACGTTTTGTGTGAAGAGCTCTTCATGTTAGATGTTAGATATCGCCAAATTGATGCTGAAACAGAGGTTGATGTGGTATCACTAATGCTGATATTTTTTCTAATTTTAGCTTCGATAAAATGATTTTTAGCATTGTGCAAGTTTCCCTAGACCGCGAAAGACTGTTAACTGCTTCTATCCGACATTTTACCCTGTGTGGTGTACTGTAAGAAAGGTCATTATCTGGAAGCAATTGAAAGTTTAAAGGCTGCACATGTGCGTGCAGCCATGATCCGTTTCGTGCAGAAAGGTAACTTGTTTGTCGTAGCGTTAATTGCAACGTATTCAGAAACAGACATCGCAAAATTCACAAAGTTTAAAGATGCAAGTTTATAATGTTAGAAAGTTACATTTTAATGCAAATCTCTGCGAAACATTTGCCAAAGACCAAAAACAGCACTATTGTGTAGACTTAGTTTTAGGATTGGTAGTTTTGTAAAAGACTGTCTTCAACCATTAGCAAACAGGATTTCAATCCAAACGTTGGAGAAGTATTTAGGTACTTATTTTTTTAAACCTGTCAGAGAACCTGGATTTTTTCCATGTTTTTCAGAGCATGTCGAGAATTGATAACTCCTATACTGTTCAAAAGTAAACACTGTTAGAATGCATGAGGAGAGCATTTGCTTCCTGTGTAGGTTGCCAGATGGGTTTAGTAAAAATACCGGCCATTTACTAAACATTAGGCTGTGTTGTAATTCGTAAGTGTATATTGAATTCCACGGGATTCTCAAGTAACATTTTGTAAAAAAATTTTTTTTGACAATTCATTTATCTTTCGTATTATTTTTTTTTCAATTTCATAAATTCCCAAAATACTTGGATTGAAACATTTTCAAACTGTGTATAAACGTATCCTTTGTGAGCAGTCTATAGCCCTATGCAAAACATTAGCAAAATAACCTACCTATAAAAGACGCTAACTTCAGTGTTTTATGTGAAGGGAAGCATTTTCTTAAACTCTCAAAAAATAATGGACCTTGTAAAACCTTTTTCACATGTTGCATATCAATTTCTGAAGTGAACATCTTTCCGTACACCGTTTCATGTTATATGCTTTTTCTATGGGAGTATTTCTTGTATGAACACCTTAACACATGTAATAAGTTCTTACATGCAACATTCACTTCAGTCGGCAACCAACCTTGTCTAGCTCACGTGAAACTCTTCAAACAATTTCTCACTACCTTCTGGACCACTACGACTGCCTGAGAGATGACGACTTCCGGGTGATTCGCTGGCCTTTGAGCTAATTATTGTCCGGTGACGAAATGATGTGTCTGTTCAATGCAGCTAGCGTGTTTGTGAAAATAAAGCGATTGCTATTATCAGGACCGACCTAAAGCCGATGCAACCGATGCAGCTGCATTGGTCCCCGCGCCTCTGGAACCCCGCGCCATGGTGTTTGGGTAGATTGTTCTTTTTTTCCAGATACTCCTTGCGCTCGAGAATTCAGTAGAAACGCCATATAAATTTCATTGTTAACAAACAACGCTCTCGTTAGAACTAGCGATGAATTTCCTCTATTATCGAACGTTAGCAAACGTTCTCAATTCTCGTGCTAAGGCTTTATATGTGCGCTCCATCATGGCTGTATAGCACGGTTGACTGAACACGATGACGTCATAAAATCACTGCTCAGAGGGGCCCCACGCCTAGGTCTTGCATTGGGTCCCGCGCCTGCTAGGGCCGGTCCTGTATATTATTATTTTAAACATTGAAATTCCCTGTTAGCACTGCAAAAGACAAAAATCTCATTATCTTCGACAACTTCACAAAAATAAGGCGTACGCCAAATTGTTGCTGTTAAAACATTGCGTATTCAAACACAGCCATGGGCGTCGGAATGGGGGCAAGGGGATCTTGGTCCTCCTGGATGCAAAAACTTTCAGAAAAAAGGTTGTTTTCTTAGTTTCGAGTGTGAAAAAACAAATTACACCACTTTTGGCCCCCTCCTGGAAAATGTTTGGAAAAATCCCCTGGTGGNCCCCCCTGTAAAAATTTTTCCGACGACCATGAAGACAGCCTTTGGCGTTGGCGATGGCAACAACAGTTAAGCTAAACACTTTCTTCAAAGGGATTAGTCTTTGTACATTTGATCACATTAACGATGGAAACTGCTTTATACCAAAATAAATTTTAAAAAATACTCAATCAACGAAAATTGTTCCGCATATTTTCATCTCAAACTATCACCCAATTTTTATAAAACACGCAAAAGCTGCAAACAATTTGTGTGACAAAGTTAAGCCAATTACTTCTGGCGGCTTAAATTTGCCTACATCGAATTTTTCCAGCAAGAGCCATAACAACGAATTAAAAAAAACTTATTTTGGTTTAGCGTTTGATTCTGGTGTTCAAAGTGCTTTATTATCCCTTATATCTTTAACAAGCACAAAACATGATCTTTCATTTTACCTTGTTGTGAGCAAATTTGAGGGGTGGAAGGGGCGGTACTTTTGTGGTCGGTCCCGGGCGACACTTAGCCTCGCTGCGCCGCTGAGTACAATATTTCTGACAACAACCCATCTATGCAGATTTCACAATAAATTGCCAAAAAAGCTAGTACAGATCACGTTTGTTGCGAGACGGAAGATGGTTTGTAGGACTAAACAAAGACAAACACCCCCTTCACAACCTTTCATATAAGCACAGTCTGATTCGAAATGAAATACATTGTACTACATGTATATTGTGAACTCAAGCCCCAAGTTTTGTGGCACGAGCGTCGCCAGATCAAAAATTGCGGGGCGGCAAAGTTTTGATTTTTTAGGCGAATGACACTATTTTGTTCGGGAAACCGCCTCTCAAGGCACAAAATGATTATATGTTCTAAAAATTTGGGGGGGAAACATTGACCCCTCAGCCCCCCCTGACTTCGCCTATGTTTTGTGGAGCACCTATCCTGGATTGCATGATAGTTTCTTGCATGAGTTTTTTTCTTCATCGAAATTCCAGTAAAAAGCCTTATAATCCCAGCTATGAGGTAATTACAGGATGATGCAATCGTACGATGACGTCATAACGAGTTCACGACATTACGATTTAATACTCCTTTGTTCATTATTGTTTACACCAATATTGCAATGCGTTTTATAGCCGTTTAATAAAAAAATTAATCGAATAAAAACACCGTCATATACTAAGTTATGTATCCGTGTGAAGCGTTTTTTCTAATTAATATAATCATTGACGTTGTGACGTCATAGCAGTGAAAGCTCAAGGAGGATACACGGGGACTTTTGGTATGTTGTCATGGCTGTTGATGGGAGGGCATATACCAATTTTCAGCTTTTTACTAATTTTGTCCAACTATTTTCCCAATTTGACTGACCTAACAAATTCCAAATTTGACTGGCCTAATACATTTATTGCAGAAGCACTCCGTTTGTTGGAGAGCGCACATTCCCTGCTGTTACTCATTTCTTTTAGATTGCGGACTCGGACTGGCAAAACCTCGGACTAGCAAACCTATAGTTTCAGGCAGAAAATATTTTGCAGTTGCAATTAAACTGGATTTTTTTTTTCATACAGACTCTGTCCAAGCATTATTAGAGAAAATTATGCCCTGGACATCTTTGTTTTAAATACAGAATTCTATGTAGTTGCTCCCAAATACATAGAAATGTTTAATGGCATAGGAAGGTCTAAGATCAAAGTTAAATAAGGGCTTGTTAATGTTTGGAATCCCCATAACTGTCAATATACAGTAATATGTTCACATCTATGTGAAATTAATGTTTTATCCTCGATACAATCCACTCACATAATTTGACAACACGTCGGCGATCTGCCCCCTCATATCCGAGGTTTGATTCCCCTCAACCACTGATGCTGGTGATACAGAGGGAAGATGGAGGTAGAGACGAAAGGCTTTTGGATCTGTGAAGTTGACATGGCACACGTCATATGATTGTAACCACAGATAGTTGCATTGAAATATCAAAACAGTTCTACGGACAATTCTGTTTCAACTTTACTTACAGAAGACATTTTCGGAATACCTTATACAAGCAGCTGGGATTAATAGCTCTGTCAAAGCGGGATCTTAAAAAGCTACTTGCGGCCTGCCCAGGCTCGTGCTCGGCGTTAATGGGAGGGTGCAAGGGAGCAGTTCAGGCGCGGTGCTGCCATTGACTCGCCACCAGTGCACCATTCACTGCGAAAGTAGCCGCGTGGTCTACGACGCAAGCAAGTGGAGATGGGCGCCGCAGACCACTCGTGACATTCCGAAAGGAGTACAGAAATAAACGAAACTGAAATCTAATCTCCAGAAGAAGCACTTTCCTGTCATTAGTAAATCACTATCAATAAAGAACTCAAATTGTTTTTGTCCGAACTGTAATGTTATATTGATCTTACCAAACACGTCCACACTGCCCTATTTAATATAATATTACGGTTCGGATAAAACGATTGAGTTCTTTACTGTGCGCTGCTAGTGATTTATTGATGACAGGAAAGCGCATCTTCTGGAGATTTAATTTCAGTTTCGTTTATTTCTGCACTCCTTTCGGAGTGTCAAGAGTGGTCTGCTGCCCCCATCTCCGAGGTCTCCTGTGGTCGTTTGGAAGTAATTGCACCGACCGCCCCATGGACCCCCTCCATGGATATACCACTGTTCTTTGTGTGCTCTGCCAAAAATGTGTATTTAGACACTTTGCAATTGTGTTTATCAAACAAACATCACGTTCTTGAATATTGCAGTGTTTCCTGAATGCTCGTAAACTTTTGTTTCAATCTTAAAGCGAAAACATGCAATTTACGTTTGCATAAAATTTAAAAGGTTTGAATAATGTGGGTCACGTGCATCCGAAAATAATGTTGGTTTCATCGACTGTTAATAGTTCTAACAACGTCACTTAAAACTATGAAAATTTTTCAGAGAAGACACAAAATATGGCATCTACTTGAAACAGTTTGTGTCCATAGATCAACAAATTTACAAATGTGTTAAGTTCAAAAGTTTGGGATTGTCTTAAGAAATACTCCAAGCCCGTCCGTAGCTTATTGTTGAGGTAATTGACATGTTTTATTTGTGGACTCTTGAAGTGGACGCTCAATAACTTTTCCCTACGTGGTTGCCCTGACAATTTGTCCAGGAGTGTTCTCAATTGCATTTAAAGTTGACCCCTCACAGAACGTAACTGAGTTTGATCCTTACCGTGTAAACTGTGCAGTGACATGAGCGCGATGCTTTGGCGAAAACAACAACGAAATTGTTGCAACAGTTTGAAAAAGTGAGCAGCAAATTCGCTTTCTGTAAATGGGAAGCACTTCGCCAAACCTCTCACAGCGCTGAACTTCAAACATTCCACGCATGGTGCAAGCGCACTCAAGCGTGACAAGGTCTGGCAGAAAAGATCACGTCATAGCAGAATTTCTTCCGTTTCATTTTGAGGTGAATTAATAGCGTCAGATGAAGAATTAGTTGTTTAAAAGTACTTGTCTGTTTTGCCAAAAACAAAAATGTAGATTTAATTGGAAATATTATTGCAATGACATTAAAGCGGAGTTTTCGGTTTAGTATTTCGCATACATATTGTGGATATCATCACAACAGCAAAGATTTTTGTTGAATATGATAGCAGGTTTGTAAATTTATGTCCAAGCATTTTACCTCTAAAAGCTTGTTTCGTAACCTGCGTGGAATGCAGCTAAATTTTCATTGAATCATTCCTAAGCAATAGTTACCTGTTCTGACTCGCAAAGGAGAAGAGAATGACGTANGCACACTGGATTGTCCAACCAATTTCTCTGCAACTCTTATTTCATAAAGAAAATTTGCCAATAATCCCNCAAGTTCGAAGATAGGNGAGTTCGGAGATGCAACGACTTGTTTCCACTCCGGCATTCCTTTGAAAAGAGTCAGGTTTCAGATTTTTGCTCATCAATATTATAGAAAGATAAACAAAGTGTGTGTCACAATTTGTTTTATCACTGACAAAATGTCTACAGGGTTGTTTCAGAATGATAGATTCTTTACAAGTGAATTGTAACACGATTGTTTCTGTGATAGTTCATGATGGGGTGAAGTTCGTTCTCCACCGTTTCATACAACAAAAGCCAACAGAAGATATCACCATTCCAACTATGGCCTGTAACGAACAGATGAGCGGTTGAGATAAAAACTTTTTCTCAAATATATCGCTTTAAAATGATTATTGACTTTAAATGAACTATATCAATAAATATCCACAGATTCTGCTGCGGCCTCAGAGCTTGAAGTTGAGCCGCGGAGGCGGCTGAGAAACCAGATCAACTGATCAACACGAATCGAATTGGAATTTATCTGAGATTTTGACCGGAATCTACAAATTCTTTCCAGAAACATAAACTCGCGCAAGTGGGGGTGGGGTGGGCGAGAACCTGCGTGGAACAGATCCGACCCATTCATCGAAGAAATGAACTCGTGATGAGCTTCCTTCGCTTGAGGAGTTGATTGGAATAAGAATTCAATTTGGTTGGAAATTAACAAGTAGGAATTTAGAACTACAATAAATTGTTGTTAAGAGGATACAATTTACTGATAACGAAATAATAAAAGTGGTAACAAGTTCATGACAAGCATGTTTGGCAACAATGTCGAAAAATCAACCAGAAAATCCAAAGACTACCTGGAGTCTTCAGCTATTCATCGCAAAAGAAGTCTTTAGCAGTTTCAAAACATTTAAGAACATATAAATATCATTTAAACAACGTTTCTTTGCCTTTTATTCTGTATTGAATAATATAAACCAAGTCCTCTTCCCTTTCACTGATAGCTGACACCCGCCGCCTTGACATGCTGATCTTGGAAGGACTGATCGCAACTCCTGAGAGGACGACCCCTGGCAATGGTGGGGGGGTCTTGATGGTTGTGGCCGTTGTTGTCTCCGTGTTCTCTGATTGTTGGGTTAAGGGACTAGTTGTTGAACTTCTGTCTAACTCGAACGCAAAGGTATGAGTTAACCTTTGTCTATAAACAGTTAGATTCACAACACAGTATTTCCCGCTATGCAACGATACTTGCTGCACGAAAGCAAACAAAATCGTAGGATTAGAAATTTAAATATTGAGTTTTGATGCGACTTGAGAGACTCCAGCATCGATTGCCGCTGTTGAGATAATCGCTGTTTGAAAAACGTTATCATCGTTTCCTTCAGAATCTAATAATTTTTTAGGTAAAATATTATTCAACCGCTTTACATGCAAGTTTAAACTTTCAAAACAAGTCCTAAACAAATGATTTACTAATAATTGCTCTGTGACTTGTAACCAAAACAATGAAATCTCTACAAAAATATCCTGGAGTTTTGCAAAATCTGCTCACCTTTTGAAACGCAATATCTTCCAGGAGGCAAATTTTTATTTTCACTTTGGTCCAAGTACCGATCAGCGCAAACACACTTATAACCAGGTTCAAGATTGATGCATGTAGCGTGAGGGCTACAGTCTTCCCATCTTGAGTCACATTCATTGAAATCTGAGAAAATATATCCTTGAAGACCTGAAGACCGCTGGAAACTTCGAATCTTTTCTATTGCGCGGAATAATTGTATGTTATCTCTCAACCAGTAGCACCAACTTAACCTTGGATAGTTCACACACATTGGTTCGATTAGACTCTGCAGAAGTTGTCTCTGGTAACATAAAAATGTTTCATATTTGTATGTTTATTAATAATGCGCCACAGAAAAACAATCAGATTGTGCTTTTTCCAATTCTAAAAACCTAATATTCTAAAAACCCCTACTATGCAATTGAATTCGCTGAGCACTCTAAATACTGTAGAGCAGTGGTTCCCAAAGTGGCAGTAAATTACATCCGGGATGTTATGCGACTTTTCGGGGGTAACGCGGAACCAAAACCACAGTTGTTTTGTATTATCAGCCTTCATTGCAGAGGAGATTTTCGTCCTGAAATGCGACCAGAATAAAAAACAGTGGCCGCCACCAGTAAAGGTTCTAACTAATAAGCTGTAAAGGCATTTGTCTTTCGTAAAGCACACTGGTGATTCCGGAACTAATTTTGCTGATTTTTTTGCAGTGATTAAATAAACTTACTGAAAAGTAATGAGAAAAATATAGACACATGTATATTGGTTGCGTTCTTTTTACGACGCAAAATATTGAGGGTAATAAGACAAAATCGCTGCCTTGATTTGTGTAACGGCTCGAACAAGTTTGGGAACCACTGCTGTAGTGTAATGCTCAATGCCTCATTGGATGATTATCGTGACATTGAAAGAGTGCAGCGAACAGACTCAAAGGGGTCGTGCTCAATGTTCAACTGCATTAGTAGAAAACTTGTGTATTGTTTCCGCATGCCAATGCATTCCTGCCTATTTGGACCAAATACGCACCTACTTGTACTGAATGATTACGCATCTCCTACAACAATGTCTGTCGAATTTTGTTTCACATTCCCAAAACTGTGCAAATGTTTGTCAGCACCACGTCTGCAATTTTGTCGAAGCATCTGATGCTTTGATTCACCACAGTTTTTTTGTCATTGTTCGATGTTTTGAATCTTTGTCCAACCTTCTTAAAATCAATTCAAATATCTGATTCTTTTTGCATGACTTCATTTTTTTTCGCCAGTTTGTAACATTTTTTTATTATGATGAGAGATTGTTGCAGTCGTGGGAGTCGTTGTTTCACTGTTCGTTCCTTTTAGTGTAGCATTCGCTTATACAGTATCACCCCCGCTATGCTCTGCAGCAAGTAACTATTTCATGTTCTTGTTCAAGTGATATGGGGCTTGAGGCTGAGATCAACATAAACGTTAAACAAATAAATACATTACCGTTCACATCAACAGCATCCATGTCCAGGCCAAGTAATGTGTCGTAAACTGTACTGTGTTTAAATATGTGTTTGATCTGGTCTGGAGCAGTTCTTGCCTTCGAGTCGAAAAACAAATGAACTTTTCTGTTGGAAGCAACAATTGATTGTCACGAAAAGGAAATGCACATTAACGTGTTGTTTCAAAGAGCAATGCACAATAGCCTTTTGTTATTGAAAAATCATAGCTTATGGTAGAACAATTCTACCTTTGATACCGATGCATAAGAAACACATTATTAGGATGTCTGCATTTATAGTTTGATTCAGCGATGTGTCTTGCCAACATTGCCACGAGCTGCTTAATTTACACGCAATCTTTTCACTTAAATTCAAACATCGAAAACACGTATTTGTTGACCTATGTTTGTTGTAGTCTGTAGTGCCCAGAACAAATAAGATGGACAGAACTTACGCAAAGCTTCTGTCCAGAATTCCTTGGCTGAACGTGACTTCTCCAGTTGCCAGGTACTGAGGTAGATGATTGTACAAGATTCGGTCAATCTGTGCAGAAGATATGAAAACACAAAGTGGTGGTAGAAGTTAATTTGCCTGTTGTGAATCTTTGTACCTCACTGTGATGTGACTTACAAGATTTCTGAGGTTTTTCAATGTCTCAACTGTTCTCACGTGACTTGCGTCGTGTAAATATTCATTGTAAACAACTTTGGTCAAATTCAAATGGATGACGTAAATTAAGTTACCTGTCAGGAAGTAAAAACATAAAATGGATGCGAGCAATGGATGAATCGCAAAAATGTGCCTTTGGAACTCAGACGTACTAGTTTTAACATTTTTCCAAGGAGTAAAAGCTCCTGAGTCTCGCTGATTGGCAGCTGCAACCCGAAACTCATATTCTTGGTTCATGCGAAGGTCTTCGATTGTGGTTGCCATGGCAAAGTTCATATCGGTAAAGTTTTGACCAGTAACGTTGACACGGAAAACTGAAAAGTAAGAAGACCATTTTTGTCTAACATTGGATAATATACATTCCGACCGTTCGACGTTTTGTTTAAAACAGGTTTCTGCAAAAGCTTCATTTCTTTTTCAATAAACTCTTCTTGTCTTTAAATAAAGTTTTGAAACTCTATTCAACGCACATAAAGAAAAACGCAGCAAATTTATCAAAATAAATTACAACGTCATTTTTATAAGTGAAACCAAATCTAAACAATGCTCTGAAAAGTAATCATTTTGGACCAAAAGGAGGAAAAACAATCGTTTAACATTTTCAAACCTTCCACCGATGCAGGTTGATTCTTTTCACGCTTTTCTAGTATGAACCAAAACCGTAACTTTTTTTGTCGCAGCTGATGTGGAATTTTCCAAATTGTTTGAACTTTTGTAGGATCCTTAAGAGAGACGGCAAAACTTGGTGGAGCATCAAACGCTGAAAAATGTCCCATAACTGTTGGTGTTCGGGTCGCTATAAAGTGTCGATATAAAATTCAGGATAAAACAATTAAAGAAAAATCTCCATAGAGAGCGATTTTTTCACCATTTTTTTCATACAACATGTGTAAGATTTCAGAAATATAAAATGTTCAAAACATTTCACAATGATCTTCAAAATCCGTTTGATCGCCCGCACCCAAGCATTTTCGTCCAGGCAACAGGAAGAAGTCTTCGCTCACATCAATATTACCAAAGTGACAGCGACATCGGAAAGTTCCGAACTCATTAATGCATCGGTTCCCGCCGCAGTCATCTCCCGAAGTAATACATTCATTTATATCTGGAAAATTTTTAAAGGAATTGAGATAGAACGTTAACCGCCTAAAAATACAAAACTGTATGAAAACCTTCTTAAGCGACAACACCAACCAACTCTACCTTTAATTTTAGTCGTGTTTTCTTGGATTTTACCCAAACTTCGGTCAAATCCGTACTTCAGTGAGCTTTCCATTTTGCTTCTTACAGTGGCCTCAGTATATGGCTTAGTCTTTGCTGTAAGTAAGTCATGTTAGTGACGCCATCACATAAAATGTTTTTCACAGAACCGCGAACACTATTTCCTTGTTTTAGTTAAGATGAAAAAGCTCATGCAACCGTAACCTAGCAACAGATAATATTGCAACTGCAAGCAAGCAACATAAAGTCACGCAAATGTATCTTGGCAACATGAACTCGCATTGTATACTTTCCTTTAAGAAATGATTAGAACGAATAAAACTACAACTGCAATCGAACTCCGCAGACAGGGCCGTGGGAACCGCCCCCCGCACCCCCCGGCCGGGGGGG
>JGI24159J19872_10012357_pt1 | contig 11136 bp, 2 predicted proteins | sample Ectturendosymbi4_FD_19872 | JGI IMG/M metagenome (IMG submission 19872)
ATAACAAAACTCTTGGAAAAACAGTTCAAAGATAGTCCTTAGCAAAGTACTCCCAGCCTCTCGCTGCAGAGATTACGCGCTGCGGTTTCATTGGTGCATGCGCATTTTTTATTGAATTCAGTAAAAATTTTAAACGCGGCAGAGGGCAAATTGTTTTCTCCATCTCGCAAACAACATAACAACAAAGAAAGCTTAGCCACTTACTTCTTTGAACGGCTAAATTTTGAACAATCATTTTTAAAACCGTATTTTAAAGGAGCTCCTTCTTGCAAAACTTCATAAAAAAAACCTATGCAAAGTCTCGAGACTAAGAGCTCGAGACCGAGACCGAAATCCTTCAAGACCGAGACCGAGACGAGACCTGAGACCTTCGAGACCGAGACTTCAAAAAACGGGTCTCGAGATGCGTCTCGAGACCGAGACCAAGTCTCGAGACTCCATCGCTGCTAGATACCATGAACAGTTATTCCAAATATTTCTTCGCCATTCCATACAGATGTTGACAAAGTAGCAGCTGATATTCAAACGGAACGAATTAATCTCCAAGAGAGGTCTTATCTGATGGCCAAGCATGAGGAAATGAATCATGTTTATTTTTACCGTAACGTAATCGTCTCGACCATGACAAGTTCCGAAATTTGAGAAAGTCTATAGCTTCTGAAATGACACGTCTGCCGCAACGTATTTGTGTTAACGATTTTTTTCTAAAACGGGCTTTATGAAGGACCCTAGATCTGTTCTGACATGAACACTTAGAAAATGGATTCGGCTTGCCCCTTGCCAGCGCTTCAATTAAAGTAAATCTGGATATGCTACCCCTCAAATCCATGTCTTCGTTTAACTTAATCTCCGCTCCGATAAGAATTACAAATTAGTTATCAACTCCAAACCCTCTGGAAAAGAATGGACTGAGTGCGTCTTGGGGTAGTCCAGGGGCCTCCAAACTGCTGCCCGCGAAGCCATTTCATCCGGCCCGCAAACACACTTTATCAATAATGAAAAAATGGCATATTTACGAATACTTTTTTTGACTTGGTAAAAGAATGCCACATATCTCAAAACAATGACATTACGTAAGACGGCCATTGGCTAAGTAGGTATTACTGGATAGTCTGACCTTTTTGCAGATTGGCCTAACCTTCTGTTTATTAGCTGAGTCATACGAAACAATAAACCAATCAATTAGCTGATATGTCGCCGCAATCTGAGGTCTTTGTATCCCATCTGAAGCCTGATTTTCCCACCAGGCCTATGCTGAAATCAAAGAAGCAATTTCACCATTCTTTTCAATAAGTGAACTTTTATTATGCAACATTCATGTTTTCACATTCGTTTATTTTGGACCGGGAGTTTATGTTCGGTCATCCTACTGTTGTGTGACAGTTTATGCGGCCCTCGCGCAAAAATGTTTGGAGACCCATGATGCAGTCCAATGGACAATCTTGTCTAGAAGTTCTGGCGATGTGCCATACTCAGAGGTGAATTTTCATTTTCGGGGCCCTAGGCCATTGGGAGTCCCTCTTGAAGGTTTACAACGACTGATGTCATAGAAATCAGCACTGCACGTGCTCGCTACATTCACTGACCAAGTTTGTTTTAATTCATAAACAAATTACTTTATTCCGAATTATCTCCATATCAGGAGCCAGAGCCGCGTCAGCCACCCTCCATACCCCCCAATTGGGGGCCACGCTGTCACAGGGGATGCAAAATTCAGAGCTAAAGTCCCCCAAACAAAATTTCAACCTCCCAAATGTAAATATGAAACACTAGAAATCAGAGAAGTCTTTGTCAATCCGTATCGTTTTCTGCCCTGTAATTTACAGACGGAGCATGCAGTACCTACCGCTGTTGCTTGGAACAACATTGCCTAATCAGTACCGGCACTACATTTAGGCAAATTAGGCGGCTGCCTAAGGCGCTAGGCTCAACGGGGCGCCAAAAAGAGCCAGGAAATATACAACTATGTGGTTCTGAAAGTGACGAACGTCCACCAACTAAAAGTGAATGAACATGATGAAAGTGAATGGAATAGACGTTCACGCAGTTTTTCAGGTTTGCTGTATAGGATTAATACTTTTGTTATTAATTTCAATTTCGTATAATGTATTCATCTAATAAACTTTTCTGATGTACAAAAACATCCTTATTTCTGCAATGTACAATGTGATGATATGCAGTAGCGTAACTAGAGGTTTGAGCGAGGGGGGCAAACTTTGCTGAAGGGGGCCCATGGGCCACCGTTTGCGAATGCAATAATTAGTTCTTAAAAAATTCATATACATTACATATACATGGGCTTTCTTCGTTTGTTCACGCCACATATATAAGGGTGTAAGTCTTCATGCACACCCGGTTCGTGGTGAATCGCACATTCAGCGACATGCTAACCGAGAGGTTGCAACAAAGTGTACTCGAATAACACAAAAATTGTTATTTATAGTGCAGTATAGAGCAGATGTTACATTATAAACATAAACAACATAGGCATAGGCGTTCACAGAAATTTTTTCACTGATCAGCAATTACCTGCCACAGATGTCTTCAATAGTCACGTGCGGCTAAACCCCTACTATCGCAACTTAAAGTGAACCTTTGTTGTCATGTTACAGTAACGCAATGAAGGCCAATTTTAGAACTAACCGCACTGAAGTTTCGCATCCTGCCTCTGCAGATAATGTAGCGGATATGTGTAAACTGGAAGCTCAAAATTGCATGATACCATAACAGTGTACCAGGCTCTTGCCTAGGGTCAGTGTCATATCGGAAAATAAAACTGTCATTGCAAGAATTAAGTCAATTAAGCTGCTGACTCAGGTTTTCTAGAAATTTTTGGTTTTTAGTCCCAATTTCCAGGTGGTGGCAAATTCCCATTGTGTCCCCCTTGCAGACACCCATGAACACAGGAGAATGCCAAACACTGAAACAGCGCACCAGCTATATCTACTCTCACTTATCATCAAATAGGAATCCGGAAGTGGAAAGAAATCAAGACATCTTAACATCAGGTTCTGAGGTAAATGGCTAAAAATGTCGGATGGGGATACTCAGTGGCGTACAAAAGCATGTAAATTGTTTTGATCAACGTATCAAATGTTTTTGCGAGATATTTTTAGCATTAGGCGGACAACCGTTTATATTCATTTAATTTAAAGCACGATTTGACGGTTGGCATTAATTATAAAATCAATGTAATTACGTATTTTGCTTGCGCATATCCTCAACATGGCAGGTGTGAAAGAGTAATCATAAAAATTAATGCAACTAAATACTGACTACTTTTTCAAGATATTAATTGAAACTGTGCAACAGCGTTGAGTATACTGGTCATAAATGTGAACTTTTCAGTTACTGCTACATGTGCTTTTTATTTGAGTTTACCAGGGTTGTCCATTGGACATATTTAGCGGTCCCATTCCCATCCCATAGCAATTTATGCCTGTCCTATCCGATCCCATGGGACGTTTCCCATGGGATTACCAAAGGAATGACATTCCCATGGACAAGCCTAGGGTTGTCCACGGGACATATTTATCTGTCCCATCCCATAGGACGTTTCCCATGAGATTCCCATAGGAATGACATTCCCATGGACAAGCCTGGAGCTTACCCATAAACTGAACATCTCCGTGGACGTTTGCAGTACTTTTCGAAATTCAGATCACAAAATTGCTGACCTAGAACATCTCAAGGAGCGTTTATGGCGTTAGATATTTCCTAGGTTAACGCATGTGGCCTTTTAAATTATATCATTTTTTGACGAAATATTCAATAACTTTGCAGCCGCAAAAGCAAGAAAACTTTGTCTTTGAAGTTGGATAATTACTAGTAAAGCGTTACAGGTTTTTTCAGCTAAATTGATGTTGGTAGGGGTGATGGAAGCAGCAAAAACGTCCTTCGGCTTTCTGGACTTTGCAGCAGAACTTTGAAATTGCTGTTGTGCTTTCTCCTTACGTTTTTGAGCACCAGATGTCATATTTACTCCTACTTCGTACTTTTATGTTGCACACAGTCGTATTTATTGTCAAAACTGCAACGTGTACTGCATACTCAACATCACAAAGATCAGCAAAGATCACAAAGCAAATAGATGGGACATACACCAAAATTTTTGATTGATAACGTTAGTGCCAAACTGCCATGTAGAGCGTTCGCAGTAGTCAGAAAAAGTTGAGATATTATACTGAATCCAGATGTGGGTGTTTATCAGACGGCTCCTAACAATAATTGCATATTGCTTAATTAACCAGCGACTCCAAAACTTTTTCGAGTGTGACTGAAATCTGAGCTTAGTGAACATCTCGGGACCCAAGCCTCAAACAGCGTATGTTAACATGACAAAATTGTTGATTGTATAAATGATTTTTGCAGTAGGTTGCTAAGTTCGTTTTCAACGTCAGCATTCTACTCTTTTCTCAAGCGCCTACGCTACACTGCAAACAGACACAGGCAAGTTTGAAAAATTACAACTCAGGTTTAGGTTTTTGATCGCCTCGGCGCAACCTAATTTTTGACCCGTTGCGAAATCGCAATCCTTGTTTGGGTCGCAACCCATTATATGGGAACCCTGGCTTAAAAGCTTAAACCTGTTTCGATCTGTAGATTTGTATCACTTAATCGCATACTTTGCTTCAAGGAGGTCTAAAATCAACAGCGCTGGTACAACTTCCCGCGGTGAATTGCAGACAGCTTTGTTAATTAGCTTTGCAAAACAGAAAAGAAAGTTGTAGTTTCACTACACAACTTTCTCTGTATTCTAATTTCAAGATCACTGCCTAATCTCAAGGAAAAGTACATGTTAGCTTTTAGACATAAACTTATTCACAACTGCATCACACAGTCCAAAGCAAGTTGAAGTGTAATGGCCGCAAAAGACGGCAACGTTCCACACCTACGGGAGATTATTACATCACGCACAGTATGCACGTTCAAGATAATGTATTGTACAACGCCCGCCGCTGCACTGCAACAACTTTACATTTACGATTTATTTGATGATTGGTGGTTTGCTAAGCACTGAAACTATTTCAGTATTTAAAATGTCAAGACCAACGGATTTCCAAAAATTGCAGAAGCACTTTCATATTCTGCAGCTCATGAAATCTCTAAGGGGGCCATTTTTTACATTTAGCTTGTCAGGGGGGGGGGCGGCGCGCACCCCTTCCACCCGTCAGTTTCGCCACTGATGATATGTAGAGTAAGGATCTTTGTATAGGACGGGTGGATGCTTGAATGGATCTTGCCTAGGGCAGGGTTGCCAAGTCTAAAAAGACCTTTAAAACTGGAAAAATTGTGAAATACTGCTAGAATCCACTTTAACAAGACCAATTGTATAAGCCGCTAGACCTATCCGTTAGACCAATTATCCGTTAGAATCTCGCGGATGTTGGCCGCCAGACCAGTCATTTAGCAGCTAGACAGGAATAAAATCCGCTAGATCTAGCGGAAAATCCGCTAAATTGGCAACCCTAGCCTAGGGTGCTTACAAGTCTATCAGTAACGTGCTGTTGTCTAGACCAGCAGGGCATGCCCTCCTTACTTTATCAACTTCACTTCAATAATTTTAAAGTCACCATTTCCGTTAGTTTCATTTCTTGATTTTCCTGGCCCTGCCGCTTGACCAACGTACTTTCATGTCGAAGACTTCACTCCATCATGTTTCGGCTATCCAGTGTAGTTAGGTTAGGAACGCTGTCGAAACGCCAGCATTATTGGCTTCAATAGACTGTTTGAGCAATTAAATTTTGATTTTGGGACGTATCACCTTTTTTAATGAAACAGAATCTAGATGGCATTGAAGACTTTCTGGCGACGGTTCTGTGGAAATTGTGTCCGCAAATGGAACTAAAAAAATAACAAAAATTAGGATATTTTATTGTAAAAGCCATTTGGTCTCGGGATGTGCCGTAATATTTTTTAGAAATGACCATTGGGGGCCCCTGTAAGCATTTTGGGGGGATCAGAGTTGGGCTGCTACGGCAATATCATGAACAACAACAGTAACCATAAAACTAACGAAAAATCCAGCTGTGAAGTTATCTGACCACACTCCCATTATATATTTATTGAGTACCTTACTGGCCTCGTGTAATCTGAAAAATGGATTCCTCATGCGTTTTGTTCCACACATTATATGTAACAATAACCGATTCTCAACGCCATAAAAGAGAATGCTCATCGTCATTCACTTCAATCCTTCGCGCTCATTCTTCTATAGAGATCTTTTGTTAGCGGCATAGTAAAAAAACGTGCGTTGAACCAATACAAAAATACATATATAGTTCTTACAGAAGCGCTGGAAATCGTTTTTACTTCCAAAAGTTTGGAGCCCCCAGAAAAAAGGAGCTCTAGGCTTAAGCCTTTTAGCCTAATGCAGTTTTTTTTAAGGAAAATGTTGGGTAACCGGTATGGACCTGTAGGGACCAGATTTTCTCTGATTCTAGGGACCCGCTAATAATTTTCTCTGAATCTAGGGACCCGATTTTCAATTCTAGGGACCCGAATCGGGTCCCTAAAACACTTTAAAAAAACCTGGTCTAATTGTAAATCCGCACCTGGCCATACTTTTTATTCAACTTGAGTTTTGATATTTTTTACTGGTTGCACCAAGGAACTGAACTAAATTTATATTTTTGTCAATCACTGAAAGCTGGAACTCTTGGACCGGGTATAGTCCAGATTCCCGCTTAACGTTAGCTTTTTGCTCTTGTCTCTCCACAAGTAAGTTGCCGTTTCTGCTTCAGCACAGCATATGTGCCGCCTTATTCATAAAGAAGATTAATAATATTACAGTATGAGGAACATAACAACATTGTTGTTTGCTTTTGTTACAGCCATTTTGTTTCAAATCAGGCATTTTTAGGCATTCTTCCAACAGCTTTGTCACTCCTTGTCATATCATACGCATTTGTAGAAGTTAAAAAAGTAAGGAAATTTTGATTTTCCACTAGATAAACTAAAGTTGAATGCAATCATGATTTAGTAAATATAGGCTACCCTTTGGTAGCTGAAACTCCATCCCAAAAGAGTAAAACTTCTCCGGTTCAGACCTCCGGATAATATCCGGCGGATATAGATAGTGATCGCAATACAGTTTGAAAATAGCACGTAAAGTTGTATGAAGTAAACAATAATTTCTAAGTTGACCAATGATCATGATCGACGGTTTCGTATGGGGATAGCCCAAACCGTCTTGTGTTCCAGGAGCAGATTTTACCTTGTTAGTAGGCTACGCCTGCCCTTGAAGTATGCAATACTTCATCAAATGGAGGATCCTTCAAGCTTTTTAATTACATGCAGGACAAGGAAATTCACTTGGGTTGAACACTAAAACGTTTTCTTGTAGCTGTGTTGTGTGCCAGTGACACATTCATTAAACCTTGCCAAGTACGCACCGCACTTCAGTAGGCGTACATTGGCAATGGCCAGTCTGTGCTACAAGTACAAACGACGACAGTCTCGCCAAGCCAACCGTTATTAACGCCTTTGAAGTCTGACCGGCTGTTGCTGACTGTTAGTCACCGCTGCGATGGGCACTTGCTCGGTCACGCTTCACAGCAGCTCGCTATTATTTGTGTGATTGTGACGCACAGTCTCGTCACATGATCATCTGTCACGAGTTCCTGTATCGAGGCAGTGCTTGCTGATGCTGAACCGTGACAAACTACGCGAATGCGCCCGACACAAATTTGTGGTGAATCGAATGGGCTTGTGGAGCAATGACTGATCACCACACTGGAGGTTTAGTCTTGCTCGCTTTGGCTGGTAGCTTGAGGACTGAGGTAATCGCACTCACAGCCGCTGGTCATGTTACGCTAATTAAAGCATAAACAGAAGGTAAATGCATATGAACAGTTGAAAAAAACATTTTTTCTGAGGCTAGTCCTGTGCAGCGTAGAAGTGTTCGTGTCTGTGCTCGGTGTACTGTATCACCGTTTCATTGATTGAGATTAAACGAAGACAATGCTAGGAGCATCAAACTATACAAAACAATGAAGAAACAGTTCAGACAACCACCATTAAAAATTAAAAAATCATTAAAATTATGGGTCAACAACAACAGCAAGGCTAAATTATTGCTAGTGCATTCAGCTATCCATTGCTATGACCTCATAGATAATTTCTATAAGCTAAGAATTGTATTTTTTCTTGGGCTTTTTGTTACTCCATATGTTATGATATAGATTTTTTGTCGTAGCAGGCTAGAAAATGTCCTGAATTGGCTGCTAAGAGCATTATTGTAGTTACCATACAGTTTTGATACCTGCAGTGCTAAAGTAATTGGTGTGTTGTATATGAGGTGCAGACAACTCATGGTATTGTAGCAGTCTACTGTAGAACATACATAGGCCAATGCTATGCAGGATATCACAACTGCATCGTATGGTCCAAGCAGGTCATGTGTTCTGAACTTTTCATTCATGTGACATGTGATCACTTAACAACCAGTCATGTTTGACCATAGTTTTAGGTGGAAAGGTCCCAGCAGTGTTTTTGCCTCATGAGGCAAAACAGACACTGCCTACCTGTAGTAAATACTACGCAGGATAGTATCAGTATGCCATACAACTTGATGTAAAGTAAAAGTCTTTGTTGTAAAGTCATTAAGTGTTTCTTTGACAACACATCACAACAGACACTACAGTACAGGATATACACTAGTGCTTTTCAACCTGGGGTCATGACCTCCAGAGGGGGTTGTGAACCTTTTTTGGAGGGGTTGTGAGTAGATATTTTATGTACACAGTTGTATATTGCTTCATTCAAATTTTAAATGGGGGTCGATGGTTTATAGTGGGTTGCTTGCTGTAATGGGTTACAATATAAAAAAAGGTTTATAACCACTGATACAGTGCACACAAACTAAATGGATTATCAGCATAACAAATAATATCATGAAAGGCAAGCAATGTATCAAAATTTGAGAAGTACACAGATGAAAAAAGGGGGATATCCACATAAGTGACAAAAGTAAAGCAGGAATGCTGAATAGAAAGCAAGAAACTAATCAACAGCAATGATATGGTATGACAGTGAGAATGAGGATATTACATGCTAATATTATCAGTGCCAAAAAATGTGGCAAAAGTGATTTTGAACAGTACAGACCATGAGATGAATAAACACCACAGTTATACATAGACCATGATGGAATACTGTAGATGCCTTGACATTAGGGTGCATATCTCTACAAGAGCGATGCATCTAAATCTGCTCACAAAGTGTTTTACTAGGAAATCAATTTTGTTTCATTTACACATCTTCATTCCCGTAATTTTCAAGCAAAGCTCATGGGTGAAATAATGAAAAACTAAAGCAAGATTTAAAGAAAACACACAAACTATAGTTTTGGACACACACACTAGAGTCAAAATGCTGTTGTCACCAAAGCCTATGAGAGATGAGGTGAGATCTAAGAGATTTGCATTATTCCGTTTGCCATGAAAGCCTCTGATTATACTAGTGGTTCCCAGCCGGGGAGGAATTCCTCCTCAGGGAAGAATTTCATGAGTTCAGGAGAGGAATTTCCACTGTATAGTTAAACTACCTCTCATTGTAATCGCAAGAATGGTGTTTTAACCCTTTTTAGCCATCCTGCTGAATTTATGTAATATGGGAGGAATGAAAAGTTCCAAAATGAGCAAAGGGAGGAATGTATCAAAAAAGGTTGGGAACGACTGGATTATACTATAGCATCAACAGGACGTATCTGAGCTTTATGTACAATGTAATTCTCAAGGAGCATTAGGTTCCCTACCTTTTCAGTTACCTTTTCTACTAGTCATATTAACCTTTCCACACTCTGGTGCCACCCCACTGCTTGTGACATACAACAACATAGAGATCAAATGATGATTTTTCAGTGCCATTGACTCTGGTTGACATTTTGATATTAAAAAAGAAATCTTTTTATGATGGTAGATCTATTCATCAGACCAGATGGAATAGGACTGTGAGCTGGCTATGTGATCCTTATATCTCACAGCTGTTCCAGAGTCAGTCGAGAAAAAATATCCAACCTCACACTTTTAGCAACGTTGGTTTTTGCTTCAAGCATATGGTCAGAGATTGGCAAAAGTGGGAGTCAGTCTTGGAAGACCTCTTTCACATAAACTGTGCCTCAGAGTCTGTCACTGAATTGTGTCTCATATGTACCTAAATCTGTGTACTTTCACTTAAGTCTTGCTTTAGTCATTTTTATTATTTTGCCTATAAGCTTTTACTTGCAATTTATTGGACTGAGGATGCGTCACTGGAATGTGAAATCAATTTTCATAGTAAACACTTTTCGATCAGGTTCGGCTGTGTTGTCCATGTGGTGTCTTGTTGCTGAAATGTGTAGAGATTGGCCGATTTGGCTTTTTTGGGGGCCGGTACTGATATATCTACCATTCATGGACCGATAGCCGCAATGCCAATAACTGATATTTCCAAATTTTTTTATCTTGTTTTTGGCTTCTTTACCAAAAATAAGTATTCTACCTTTTTTTCAAAAACTTCAAAAATCAGGATTTATGAGCTAAAAATTTTCAACTTGCAGCAATTTCAATATTTTGCTATGATTTTTAATTAATCTGATTGATGATGATGCTTTTGTTTTGGGTGCGACAGCCGATGCATGCTGCATGTTTCATCTTGTCTGCTTGTTTCTGAAAATGCACCTGTTCGCGTTTTTGCAAGATAACTATCTTGACCTAGTTCATTGTGCTTTCTTATGCAAGTTGTCTGGATGCATGAGGAATATAACAGCGTTTTGTCAACACCTACTGAGGTCAATAAAATCAGCTGTTTAGGCTGATACCGATATATCGGTGAAACCCAAATATCAGCCCAATATATCAGCCAGGCTGATATATCAGTCTATCTCTAGAAATGTGTATCTAACCAGATTGCATATATGAGGCTGTGTTCACAGAGCTTTTCTTTCTCACAGTAAGTAGGGCTAGCATCGGTATCTATCTCTTAACCATATCTCATGCAGATGGTATCCCAAAATTCTTACTTGTTTAGGACATAGTTAAAGGCCACAAAGATGGCGGCAAATAAATCAGTCACAGTTTATTGACGGGGAAACTAGTTTCGCGTTTTGCAATGCATCATCAGTCCTGTAAATGTAAGACAAATCTTACAGGCGAA
>JGI24159J19872_10012358_pt1 | contig 11136 bp, 5 predicted proteins | sample Ectturendosymbi4_FD_19872 | JGI IMG/M metagenome (IMG submission 19872)
AGCTAACAGTGAGAAGATCTTGCTGGATTTAGCAGCAAATCAACTGAAATGACAGCACTGCTGCAGAGGTTGATTGCGAAACTTGCTATCGGATTGTTCTACTGTTGGTCTCTATTGCGTAACAATAACACGCAATAAATCTTCAAACGGTCACTCACAAGTTACAGTATTTGGAGTTATTTATGGGGCGTCGTTTGCAAAAAAATTATATCTGACAGATGTGGCACAAAAAACTGCTAAATCAGTCAGATTTAGCTAAATCTGCGCGCATTTACCTAAATCTCCATGGTCGTCATCCACGTAGAGACTTAGTTACATGTTGATAACAAAGCCACAATTTTCTTCATCTTTCCAGTAGTTTTCAAGTTTTTTAATTTCTGGTAATTTCACTGGCCTTTTAAAGCTCTGCATGATATTTGGATCAATTACTGCTTTTCTTCACATAAATAAGATAAAAAGATGGAACAAACTGTGGAATGATGTTTGTAACTCTGAGTTACACGCATTCAAAGTCTATGTCTGCAAGTAACTCTACGAATGTGTTTTGATGAATCAGACCTTGCGTTAGTTAAACGCGTTGACTTTTACTCAGTGTTGCGCGTTAACTCACGTCGAGTTGTCGCTGTAGCGAGAAACACTATTTCAGTGGTTGATTTGTATTGAATGACATTACGTTGCAAAAAATAGAAGTACGTCCTAAACATGTTTTGCAATTTATCAGTCTGCGTGAACCTCCAGTGATGACGCAACTTTTTGTGAATTAAACCCCAAAACTGTAACGATCGCCCCGCAAGTTGAGTGTCGACGTTCGGCTGCAGATCATTAGTTTAATGAAGAGACGTCTGCGGATTTTTCAATTCAGCTTCTTTCTTGGCAGGCGACCTGGCGAAGATGACTCGTGAACAAGCACGAAGGGATTGCAACACGATTTATTCACCGGCTTGTCCTGGGAAAGGCAAACAACTCCTGTTGTCACCGGTTCAACTTCAAATTTCCGAAACTCCGAAGAGACTTGGCAGCGATTATGACGACACAGGGCATTATTGCCACAGAAAAGATTTTGAAAGAATGTATCAACAACCCCGTGGTAATATTACTGACCAGGAAATGCTGGATCGTGCCAAACAACAAGCAAAAGAAGAAGCCCAAAGCTTAAATGAAAAGGACAGAGCAGATCACATTGACAGAAATGGGAATATCATTGCAGTTATAGGTAATGCGGGCATGGGGAAAACCACATCCGCAAAAAAATGGGTTGGTCAATCTCTGTCTGGAGAAATTGTGACCAACGTTACATTCTTGTTTTTCATAATGATCAAAAAAGTCAATTTCAAAAACAAGATGGCCTTGCTCAAACTTCTACTGTCAAGCATTCTTCCGCATTGGAAACACTCAGAAGAATCAGATGAGAACTGGTTGCAGAAAATCGTGAGTGATCCGAATGTTGTCATTGTTCTCGATGGTCTTGATGAAGCAGATGTAGATGATTTTACGATTGAAGCTCCTTTGATAAATGCTCGCGAGCTTGCAGAACCCTTTCACATTCTTTTGAACCTAATATCTGGAAAATTGCTACCTTATGCAAGAATAATTGTGACATCACGGCCCAACCAGTTTTATCGTCTGCATTTCAACCATAGGCCCAAGTTTGCTGTTGAAATACTTGGTTTGGATGAAGAGGCCCAAAATCAACTGGGCCGTCAAATTTGCCCTGATAAGTACGAGAAGATCCAAGAAACCCTTCAAAGGAACTCTTCAGTATTTGCTTACTGCTATGTTCCTATTAACTTCATTCTGACAATCCTTTACCTCAAGCAGAATAACAGTGATACGGATTTTGTGTCTGTGACTAAAATTCTTTCGTCAGCTTGTGGCAATTATGCACGTGGGGAGCAAATGAGGGGGAAAATACCCAAATTGGCTGAACTTTCAAATCTAGCTTATACAGGTTTTTGCAAAAGGCAAATGATATTTCAGCGGAAGAAACTGAATCAAGATAGGTTCGACAAGTCCACTGTTGATTCATTTCTAAGTACATCATTAGCGGACACATCATTTGTCTTTGCTCCTACAATAATGGAAGGAGACGAAAAAATTTATTTTTCTCATCTTGTGTGGCAAGAATTTTTTTCTGCTGTCTATCTAATGCTGGTTGCTTCTGGAGATGAATTCAAGAAATCTCTTAGACATCTTTTCGATGATCGTTGGGAAATAGTATCGAGATGTCTTTATGGTTTTTGCAATTCCTCGGTTATGAAGTTGCTCAAAGGTGCAACAAACATAAACTGCGAAGAAAATCTGTTGAAGAAAAAACGTGACATGCTCGTGAATGAGGCTATAATTTATTTTGAGCAACTATTCCCCTACCAGGACAGGGAGATTGACGAACGCGAAACGAATGAAGAACGTAAGGTGATGTTTCAGGAAATCCAAACTGTTTTCAGCTGGATTCATGAAGCGAATGAGACAGACATTAATAAGAAACTCGTGCCTCTCATTCCTGATCACATTTCCTTCGTGGATGGAACTATTCTTCCAAGTGATATCTCCAACTTGTTCTTCGTTATCGAATCATTTTCTAAATCTTGGAAGCTGGAAGTGACTGGTTTCCCATTTCCAGGAAATGCATTTGAGAGTTTTTGCTCAGAAGCATCCCGCTTGAAAACATCGGTAGGTCCAGATTTTTGTTGATTTCTTTGTATTTTCCAATCCTAACGGTTTGGTTTGGTTAAACAATAGTGTACTTACCAACTTATCTCTTTTTAAGACATGTGGCCAGAATTAATCAATAAAACGGCATGCCATATAAAGCAATGTGAAAGGAGATGTGCGGTAATTGTTGAATCAATGAAGGAAATACTTTTCGCCAAGCTACGTGATACGCCTTGCTTCGGGATTCAGTTCGATGAAAAGACTGATCTTACCGAAGATTTCCCGTTACATTGGCAAGCTCAACTGATTGAAAATGTTCGCTTTCCTGACAGGAACGCATGAAGGTCGTAGATCATTATCTGTTTTGTCTTCCTACTGGCATAAACAAAACTGCAGCCAGTGTCTTCAGAAAATAGGGCAATTACTTTGCGGAACGCGGTGTGACGTGGTTGAAGTGCCACAGATGGTGCAAGGGCGATGCTCGGCATTCGAAATGGCGTTGTTGCGCTCATAAAGCACGTCCCACCAGAGGTTGTTAGCATCCATTGCGTCATACACCGTGAAGCATCAGTTGCCAGAAAGCTAGGCAATGGAGAAAAAATTACCAATAGCTGATGTCATGTCCGATGTAATGAAAATTGTGAATGGAATACTGAACAGCCCTAAGAAAAGTCGAGAGTTTCATGAACTGGTCACAGAAATAGGAGGTGATGGGCATCTTATCATTCTGAAGTGTGGTGGCTCTCTCGTGGAAGAGTATTGGAGAGAGTATGAAATTTGAGACAGGAACGTCTTGTGTGGTTTCATGGACGAGAAGATAATAAAGCACTTGTTTCGCGATTTGTTCTGGCTTGCTCGACTAGCCTATTTAGTTGACATATTTAACCAGCTGAACCTCACGCTCCAAGGTTGTGAAATTGATATATTCGAAGCGACTTCCAAAATTGCATCGTTCAAGTATGTAATTCAAAATTTGTAAAATGAAGTCTGCAATAAAAACCTGATGAATCTGAAGACACTACAGAGTTTCATGTCCACGTGTAAGTGGGAAGACACACAACATAATTTAGAGCAGCGTATCATCAAAACAGCCAGCTCCCATCTTCAGTCTGACTGATCATTTTGATGCTTACTTTCCCAGCCAGCAAGCTACAGAATTACAGTCAAAGCTATGGATTTTAGATTTTTCGGCGAACAGCATCCTCCGGGGCATTTGAGCACATATCTTGAAAACGGTCTATGCCAACAAGCTTTTTTCAACCGTGGAAAACACGCTGAATTCTGGGTAAGAGCCCTTGATGGCCTTTACATAGACCTGGCAATCCAAGCGCTCGAAGTTCTTGTGCAGAACCCAACCATCTACCTGGCTGGAAAGGGGCTTTGCGCTCTGGTTGATATCAAGAGTAGGAAGAGTTGTCTTCTTAGTGGGACACTAGATGACTTAATAAGGGGAGCGTTGGAGCAAGAGGTTGTGCCGAACTGGTCTGAAATAGGGAGAAGTATTCAGCAGCAGTAAAGCCGTTAATACAATGGGGGTACTTTCAATATATAAATGTGTTTTTTACAGATTTTTGTGCTTATTAGTTTGCGGTAGGTATTCGTTGATTTGGTTACTTAAACAAAATTTCTACAGCGTTTTTTAGAGTCTAATCCGATTGTGCGAACGGAATTTTTGTATAACAAAAGAGTGCGAACCGTCTTTCGAAAGGTTGAAAAGCACTGCTCTAAGCAATTCTGTGCACTTCGTTGAACTGCAGGATTTACTAGCCGCACTTTTACCCATCCTCTGTTATCGAGTAGTGTCAACAATGCTATTCTGTCGTAATAATATTACTGCTCCGTTGTTTCTTTTCTTTCCCTTATGAGAACTACCCAGGCTTATTCAAGTAATCACAAACGCAGTCGCTTTTGCTAGCACAGCATGGTTCTCGATTTGTCGTTGGGTTGTGTGAAAAATTGGTTGTTTTTGTTGCAAGTTTGTTTCTTTAATGCCTTCAAGGACAAGCCGTAGTGAAAATAGGAATGCGATATGGAACATTTATAAATTAATGCAAGATTCTAGAACAGTGGTTATCGACCTTTCTTACGTATCGTACTCCCTTTTATTACACAGTATTACCAGATGTACCCCAATGCCCTCAGTGGTGCTTATTTCTTGAAAATATGAAATCAACCAACTCCTACAGTTTAGAATGATTCATAAAAATTTACATTTGCTGCAATTTATAGTTCAGTAAATTTACCCCCAGGGGTAAATCTACCCCAGGCTAAGAACCACTGTTCTAGAAGCTTCCAAAGCGAGAACCTAGTTTCAGGACTGTTGCCAGTGCAGTCCGTGATTCCACAGTAGGTCTGCATCGTAGCTTTGCAACGTAAAGGTCGGTGTTTGAGTTTTTCTATGGGAACTAATCCCCCTGATGTAACCGTGATGCATGAGGTAAAAAGCTGGAGCAACAGTGACTGATGGCCATGTGGTTTTGATCTTTTTTTTATATTTCGATGCGCAAACTTGGTAACCAGAAATTTATAGAACTATGTTTAAATTTTTCGATAATATCACGAAATCCAGCACTAGACGTACGTTTTCAGTCTAACTGGATCCCGTTTTGTGGCTATTGCATTTCAAAACTGTGCTTGACAGATAAGTTGGGTCTGGGATTATTGCAGCAAAGCTTTGTGCACTAAAATAGTCGCATACTTGCATGGTTTTCTAGATGGTTCTACAATTATTGGTGCATTACGTTAAAGCTAGGCAAACATTAGTCAGCGCACTGTTTTCAGAGGATTGATAAATGGTTTGGCAAGCCAAACGCACTGACCCTCCTTCGGAAAAAATCGCCGGTGGTTTTTAATCAGAATGACCGAAGAAACAAAGTCCAAAAAGCTTAGAAGACTTTGAATTGGCTAAAACCTGGGTCAAGACATTTTTACATAAACCGGTAAAAAGTGGGAAAGGAAGATGTGGAGCGAAATTCCCGCGGGTCAGAAATAATCGCCGACAAGGCAGTTAACGCGCCCATCACTGCTGCAAAGTAATTGCATCAACTGAGTTTTTAGTTAAATAACCGTACTTATGTAATTTTTCACAAACAACTTGTTTATACATTTGTTAAATCAGGTTCCTCGTTTCTCCCTCAGCAGCAAGGAGCTCGATGATGCAGAATTTTCGAATCTTTTGAGAATTCTTCCACAAATTCCAGATGAGCTGAGGTTGGAGCACTGCGGTATCACTCCTCCCATGATGGAAAAACTGGGTCAAAGATTTGTCGAAACTGAGCATCACGTAAGTAACACTCAATGCATTAAGCACAGTGGGATAAACAAGACTTCGAAATGACATCTTCGCAATGAAGCCCAGCTATTTGTTCTTTGTCAAGTTGTGATACAGAAACAAAAACAAATGACATTCGTTCTCAGAAGATTCTCAACCATTTTTCTTTATTTCATTCTGAGCAATCTAAATTGTAATTAGTCAAGTCATGACCTAATGAACATGTTTTGAAACAGATTGAACTCCTCCACTTCAGGGACAACTGGTTCGGAAATGAAGGTTTAAGATTTTTAATCAAAAGTTTGCATCAAATCAAACAACTGGCGCTGTGGAATTGCTGTCTTGGAGCTGAAAGCGTCCGACTCATCAGTGAAAGATTGGTGGAAACTAAACATGAAGTAAGTTGAAGTTGTGATGTAACAAAAATATAATCCCATCTATGACGTAACAGTGAAGAACGTGAAGCTGATCGTTGCAATGATCAGTTTCTTAGTTTTTCATTCTGAACCATCTTTCAGTTAACATCCTCACGACGTATTTAAACATGAACATGTTTTGAAACAGATTCAACTCCTCGACCTCAGTGACAACTGGGAGATCGGAGATGAAGGTTTAAGATTTTTAATCAAAAGTTTGCATCAAATCAAACAACTGAAGCTGTGGGGTTGCAATCTTGGAGTTGAAAGCGTCCGACTCATCAGTGAAAGATTGATGGAAACTAAACATGAAGTAAGTTGAGTTTGTGGTAAATGAAGATTAAATATAAAACAGGATTGTTGTGATTCGTTGCATCATGAATGGTTGTCATAGTAACGTTGTTCGAATCATGTGCTTTGCCAATGACAGTTTAGCACGTAATAAGTAAGTTGTTGCAACAACCTTGTGAACGATTTTAAGATTATTATTCAAAGTATCTGCAGTGACGCATGTTGCGTGAAGTTGTGTCTAAAATTGTAAAAACTTTGCAAAATACAAAAATATTTCATTCATTTTCCAGTAAATGTGTTATACTTTGAACCAGTTGGATTATCTCGGCCTCAACCGCAACCACATCAGATGTGAAGGAGGTCGTTCATTGATTCCATGTTTGGAATTTATTGATAAGTTGGACATCTGTGACTGCGGAATCTCTGATGCTGTTGAGGAGGAAATAGAACATGAAAGACGAAGATTAAGTGTAAGTGTTTGCGTCATTATTTACACTGCATGCATGAGTGGTTATCAATTGACTGTTGTTGTTTCAATAGTCCATGCATGAGTGGTTATCAGTCATGCGTGTAGTGACGACAGTAGAATTGCCCCATAACATCATTTCAAGGGACCGGAGAAAAAGCGTTATAGGTGAATTCTACTGTATCTCCCACCATTAACGGAAAGTAATTGCAATAATCATAAGTAACCTGTTGAGAAACTATTTGTAGCTGGAGGTGTCTTTGATTCGGTTTGAAACAGAAAATGTAGCGAAATTATTAAAATATACTTGGAACATGTGATCTGCGCTTATTCAAAGAAACCGTGTAGATCAAAACGTAACTATGTCCGCCATCTTGAAAATGAATGTGACAAAATAGCTACTCCTGACCAGGGCTGTGGAGCTGGAGCCCAAGCAATTCTGGATGGCCGGAGTCAACAAATTTCAGATCGCGGAGCCGGAGCCGGGAACTTGGTTTCCCGTTCAACAGACATATCTTCTTGGGCAAGCGAGTTGTACAAATAAAATAATAGTTTTTAGTGTTTATTGGATCAATTCGTTCTGGAGCCGGAGCCAAAAACTTTCAGAGGTTGGATCCGGAGCGAAAAAAATTAGATGTCTGGAGCTGGAGCCCGAAAGTTGAGTTCCGGCTCCACAGCCCTGGTCCTGGCCTCTGTCAGGGTCCTTTGCATTGTCCCTGGTTTATGTCAAAAGTTTCTATTCACTGCATATTGTCCCTGGTTTATGTCATAAGTTTCTATTCACTGTATTCATCGCTAGTTGCTGAAAACGTCGCAAAGGATTTCAGTTTTTAACCCTTTGGGGCCTCAAGTGTGGCAGGTATACGTTTGGCCAAAACTCGCCATCGGATAGAGCTAGAGAGCTGTTCAAACCCTGTAAAGATGCGAAAAGTCTTCTAGTTTCAATTAAAAAAATTGGGGAGTATGGACTTAAAATTTTTTGTAGTGACGTAAAAATTAAGGCAGGTTAGGCGTTATTTGGATGACGTCATCGGGAATTGAGAAAAACTTTAAGTAACAATTCACTTGTTTCTCTTTCAAATAAATCCGCGTCTTCAGAGCCCTTGATTGGTCATCTAGCGTTGGCGGTTGGCAAGTTATGGCCAAAAACAGTGGTGGCGAATCTACGGCACGCGTGCCAGAGATGGCACTCATAGCTCTCTGTGGGCACGTGGACCGTCGCTCCAGTACAGAGTTCGTTATCAGAAAGGTAAAGGGACGCGGGGCCAGGCTGCTCCCAAGATGGGGACAACCACATGAAAAGACACTGCTTAGGCGCGGAGGACTGCAGTAGTTACTCCCAGTGCTCAATCAGGATTCACCCACTTACCCAGAATGTAACTGCAGAGATTATCCGCTTTGGTAAAATTACCGCTAGTTATGATATTATTTTGGGTAAAACTATTTTGGTTTTGGACCCGGGATTATTATGGACTTGCTTTGTTTCTGAAAACGAAGAGTAGAGCCAGAACACTAACAAGCAACATACCAAACGTTTCGCTTTATTCTTAAAACATTTTCAATGGTCAACCTACTACCTGCATGAAGCTAAACCAGTGGTTCTTAACCGGGGTGCGCCTCCCCAGGGGCGCATCAATAAATTTCCAGGGGGGTCTCGAGCCATTACGCGCTCTGAAACATGCAGAGATCAATAAATAATTGTACTTGTTTTTGCAACTTATATTTAAAGTCAGTGGGGCTTGAAACAAAAGAAAATTATTTAAGGGAGGCGTGGCAGAGAAGCTTGAAGAACCACTGAACTAAACTGTGGACGAGACAAGCAAGGCGGTATTTTCGCATTTTTACATCACAATAACTGATTAAACAAGGTGAAGTTTACGAACAGTAGCCTTGGAGAAAATATTAACATTAGAGTTTTTTTTCCTGATGAGTGAAATTGTAAAGTAGACAGGTAAGGATTTATCGCTTTACATCATGTTGATTAAACGAAACTATCTTCAAATTTATGCGGTTACAAATACAGTCTCCAGTTTGCTACAGACTGTCCAGCGTGTACACAGTGAGCACAATTTTCCAGATTGTAATTAACATGTAGAACTCCTCGTCACAGAATGCGATGATGACATCAAGCCTATATGCCTTTAAGAGGGGATTAGACCAATTTTTGAGAATCACTGCAGTTCATTGTTGATTAGGAAATATCCATTTTTAGTGTGAGCTGTTTTTGCATAGGGATAGCTTCAAACTGAGTGCTTCATTTTTTAATGTGCTTTTGTAGACTCTAAGTTTTGAACACCAAAAATGAGCGTAGCGAAAAAAGCAAACTAAGATAGTTGGAGATCATTCCAAGAGGCCTGGTCAGTGTAATTTCGAGTTACGAAACGCAATGGGAAAGCATTATTCTATGCACTAAAAGTGTTGGATGTTTTGTTATTGTGTATTTCTTTTAAGGCATAAGATGTTAATGCATAAGTTGTTTTTACCAACCCAAAACCTCGGTTGGCCCATGTTGGCACTTGGAATACATGCGTCAGTTTAGGGTTGCCTCTAGGTAAAAGGCACTCGGTCTATAAAAGGTTCGCCACCACTGACCTAAAAGCAACAAATGAATTAACTATTCCCCTGGGGCACGCCTGCACAACTCGAAAAGCTCGAAGGGCCAAATTGATCAACATAAATTCGTCGCGGGCAGCACAAGTCTATTTTGTGGTAGTGTGGAGAAATTTTGAAAGGACAAGTAATTATCCGAAGTCGAGGTTTTGCAACATTTTCTGCAACTGAGAAAGTTCTCGCGGGGGGCAAGAAAAGATCCTGTGGGCCGTATGTTGTGCAGGCCGACCCTAGGGTTAATGTGTTGTAGGAAAAAAACAGAACCAACCATGTCACCGGTTTGTACCTTTGGGTGATGAACGACTTCTAGTACGTCGCGATCCGATTATTATTAATCATTAGTTGGAAAATTCCTACCTGGTTGGCCTGGTCAGGGCTGTTAGTTGGCATCGCCAAGAGTGCAGCAGGTAAAGCATGCAACAAGTGCAAAACACTTGGTCGATTGGGACTGTACTGCACAAATGTAATTTTGCAAACAGGTAGACGCTTTCTTGATTGCGGTCGTAAGAAATAACATAAGATCCTCGGGCATTAACAACAAAACCAGTGACTGTTTTTCCTTAATTTGTTTGTTGCCATTCACTTGAGTAACGTTTCTTCTTGTAACTGTTCTCTGAATCGTCTGAACTTGAGAATGCAGTTTATTCGCTGATTTTCTCATGGTAAGAGCGCTGATTGTGAAAAGCTACCAGATTGACTTACTCAAATAAGTTTGGCATATTCTTTTACGCTTACTTATGTGAACTAGATATTTTTCATTTTCCAGTCAACTTGAGGCACACCAGGACAATTGCAGTATTTATGTGTAAAAATAACAAGAAGCTGGAGCCAAAGCCAAGTTATGAAAAAGAGAAGCTCCGGAGCAGTTTCATTTTTTCGACAGATCCACAGCCCTGGACAAATGTGTCCGCCGTTGCGAAAAAATTTTGTATGCAAGCCCGAAATTCGACATTTTGAAAAACTTAATCCCGAACAGGCCCGACTTGCAACACTGCAGTGGCTTTGTGGTACAAAAATGCAGAGCTTTGTTTGGATGGGGCCATTATGTTGCAGTGGGTTGCGGTACAAAAAAGGTTAAAACCACTGTTCTGGGCCAGTGGTTCTCAACCTTTCATGTTTTGTGACCCCTTTCCAAAGGCTCTCAACACTTGTGGCCCCTGCTCATCAATAAAAGTACTATTAAGTTCAACTGTTACACTTGGGTTTTGCAATATCAAGGCAGAGTTATTTAGTAAAGGCCTCTGCTCGAGGGCTCCAGTTGAGAAACCCTTTCTTGCCCGTATTTTCTCCACCGATAGCCGGGTAGGAGGACACGGATGTTGAGGGTGGCGGTAGGGGTGAACAGGCCATGAATGGTTGAGAAGTCATCCCCTAGGCTTAAAGTTGCATTTTGACAACAGGAATTTGCTCAGGACATCATATTTTCAGTG
>JGI24159J19872_10012360_pt1 | contig 11134 bp, 2 predicted proteins | sample Ectturendosymbi4_FD_19872 | JGI IMG/M metagenome (IMG submission 19872)
CGGTTGAATTAATCTGCCATCTGAAAAGTGAAGTATGTATGGCAACATGGTTGAGGAAAATGTAATGTACCAACAGCTACAGAAAATTTGTAGGGGGGAAGTTTGTACAAAAAAGTTTTTCGGACAAATTTGGGAAAATCCGCGCAAAATATTCTTCACACCCCCAAAAAATTGTCTGCTCCTACACCTTTGTCAAGTTCTGAAGTAAACGGCAAAGTTCCAGTGAAACAATTATTAGACAAAGACATATTTTCTAGTTTTTACTAGTCGCAGCTTGTGTTCTGAGTTACTGATTTTAGTCTTGAGTTTAATTCAAATATTAATTGCTCGGTAATTGGCGTCAAGCAGCTTTCCAGTTTCAGTGAAAGCAATTATTTAGATGTGAGGTATTTTATAGTTTCTTAATTGCCTCAGCTTGTGCTTTAATTCATTAATTTTAATTTTGGTGTTGAGTTTGTTTGCTTTGTCTGCTCTTGCTTTCGCCTTTCAACGTTTCATCCGTAAGCAATGTTCCCTCTAAGGTGCGCAAATGCGCATTACCACCAGACCATTATGCGCAGTGTACTCTCATTCTCGCGCACTTGCAACATGTCAAATTTAACATCGCAAAGATATATCGTTGGCCCTTTTACCGCTAGAAACGCTTCATTATAGCAGGTTTTTTAAGGTGTTTTGGAGACCCGATTTGGGTCACTAGAATAGAAAATCGGGTCCATAGAATCAGAGAAATCGGGTCTCTGCAGGTCCATACCAGGTACCTCGCATTTTCCTTCAAAAAAATGTTATAGTTTTATGTCTACATAGTTGCGCAGTTGAATGCGCAATAAAACAAACATCTGCTCAGTGTAAAATTTTCTTAGAGGGAACACTGCCCATGAGCATTGCTAGCAGATTTTAGGACTGAGGATACGTAGTGTTACGTGAAATCGATTTCCTATAAAAAATGTTCCGATTGATTCACTCGTTTATCACCTTTGTGGAGACTAGTTACTCGTTTTTTAAAGTAAATTACAGCTGCGTATGGTGGTGCTTTAGTAAATGCGTACCTCTCTCGTGGAGAAGTGGACTGTGTTGAGTTTAAAACTGTTTGCTATCATGTCATTGATTGCGTAAACGTCTAGTTTAAGCTTTCGGCTCATTTTTTTCCTTGACAACCCTGAATTTTAACTGGTTGTTGGGCTTTTAAACGAAGTCTAAACAAGAATAAATTAGCATTTGAGTATATTGTTTTCGTGTAAAAAGTGTCAAATTTCGGTTAAAAATCTCAGAATTTCAGTTGATATCAATGAGAATCTGAATCACAAGATGTATTTTTAAACTTTATCCAGAGCAGCTATGTCCAACCCACGGCCCAGGCGAAGGTTTCATGCAATCCAGTTTAGGTTTTCGCTGTAGTAAAAGTATCCTACGTACTGACAACCTGTCTTCATTTTGATAATCTTGAATTTGACATTTTTGATGCAGGTGGTCCTCAGTGCCACTTTATCACATCTGTTNCCATTGCAGTTAGGATTCGAACGCTTTCAGAACATTAGCTTTAGCTAAATGTAGTTTGCTAAGATCAAAGTAAATCATTTGATGTGCGGCCTTCATGAATATGTCATTCAATGTGCGGCCATGGTTAAGACAGTCAGATAACTTTTCGCTCATTAAGCTATTTGGGTTGGACATTACTGGTCTAGAGGTAGGGGCGTAACAAATGGGGGCTATGGCGAACAGTGCCCTGAGCACTGAAACACAGGGGGGTGCCGAAAAGTCCCAACAATGTCACAATTTTTTTGAAATGCAGTACATTTGCTCCCGAAAGACCAAATGTTCGCACATGGGAGTGCCAAACTTGTTTCATGCCCCAGGCACAATCTAACCTTGGTTCGCCCCTATCTAGAGGACGCTTTGCCTTTCGTACAAAGTACCTCAAATCGGAAAACTAGAACACTAGATAATGCACGCAGTGCTCAGCAGAATTTGTCAAATTTCCATTTGTAGAGATGGACTGGAAGTTACTATTCTACCTCATATTTCTATACAGGTTCTTTCGTTGGAGCTTATTCGGTAAACATTTAAGTAAATCTAAAACATCAGTGAACGGTAGTGCCAGGCGGCAAGAGTAAATCCCTGTAAGCCGTGAACGGTGGGCCTGCTTGTTTAAAAAAACGTTTGTACGTAAGAGGCGCAAAGCAGTTTAAAGAAAGCAATTTAAGCTATTGGTAGCGGTGACGTCATGGTGGCTCGCTATAGTCCTTGCAACCATGGGCGCAATTTGGTGGGGCACACAGGGGACATGTCCCCACTTTTTTACTGGGGGGGATATAATATGCCATGTCCCCCCCACATTTTTCTCTTAGGATTTGTATTTGGGGAGGTTTCAAAACTAAATGTGGCGTTTGTCACGTTTTGTGTGAACTTTTTTTCATGTTAGATGTTACACATAGCCATGTTGATGTTGAAATAGCGCTTGGTGTGGTATCACTGATTCTGATATTTTTATAAATTTTTACTTCAAAAATGACTTTAGCATTTTGCAAGTTTCTAGAGGTTGCAAAGATTGTTAACTGCCTCTGCCAGACTTATCCAGGGTGGTTTACTGTAACAAGGGTCACTGTCTTGAAACAGTGACGTTAACAGTTGCACACGAGAGAAACCACAGTACAGCCGTGATTTGCTTCGTGCAACTACGTTGGCTAGCTGGCTTTAGTGTAACGCATGTTGTTACGTATTCAGAAACAGACAGCGTAAAATTTATAGATGCAAATGTGTAATATAAGAAAGTTACATTTTCAGGCAAACCTCTGTGAAGTTTTTGCCGAAGACAAACAGCGCTATTGTGGAGACTTAGTTTTAGGATGGGTAGTTTTGCAAAAGACTGTCTTCAACCATTAGTAAATAGAATTTCTATCAAAACTTTAGAGAAGTATTGACCTAGCTATATGTCCTATAGCTCAAAACTTAATGACTTGACCAGGAATTAAAGATAGCTTGTGCATTTAGCCTTATTTCTTGAATGTCACGACAAGGGTGACCAACAAATTTAAATGATGTTTATACCCACAGTGCAGCAATGTTTTCATCCAAGTGTGAAACATTTGCTTGCAGGTAGCGTACGCGTGGGTAGCAGAACTATTTTCAAAGTTGGGGGGCACAAATGCACGTCAAAAAAACTAGAAGAATTTTGTGATTTGAATTGGCAACTGTGTCGTCACAAGCACTGAAATATGACGTCATTAACTTTTGTCAACATGTTTAAGCAATTTTATTCAAAATTTGACAAGCCCTCAACGACCCCTATTTGCACAAGACCCTATTTGTCATGCACTATACTGACTTGAGCACATAAATGTAACTAGTTGTTCTTAGTCTTACACAAACACACTTTACTTTAACAATGGACCCAATACGAATTGTGTTACTTAAAATTATTTAGGCAAAATTCGAAATTTAAAAGTGGGCGGGCCAGGCCCTCCCAGAAAAAGGTGGGGGAGCCTAGACCCATGCAGCCCCCAAGGTTCCGCCACCTATGAGCCTACATAACACCTAGTTTTGCTGGACATTCTTTTCATGTTATTTCAGGTGAAACGTGATACTATTTGCCAATTCACCGTTGTTCATTTTGATTTCTGTTTAATCTCATATTTTCGTGTCGTTATGCATGTATAACTCTGGAATAAAACTTCTGACATTAATTTCGCCTATTAAAATTTGATGTTAAACCTGAAAAATTTCGTTGTGAAAAGACTGAGCTGAACAATGATTATGCATACAATATGTCAAAGATATTTTTTCAGGGGGGCGAAGCCCACCCCTTAGTTGCGGGGCTGGTCACCAGATGATTAGTTATGCAGAAATCACACGGTAGGATAGGCTGGTATCTGGGTATGTATTCAGAAAGACTTCTGGTTCGTTTTCTTTTGGATATCTTGAAATCTTCGCTAGTCGGCTTTGATAATTCTGCTTGGGAGTTTGATTGATGTTGGGAAAAGCTATTACACAAACGATGTTTGGACAATCGAAAGGGTACCCAACAGCATGCAGGGGCTGACAAGGGGGGATTGAAAAAATACATCCTCCACCCATCGGCAGTAAAAATAAATTTTAAATCATTTTGTGAAGTAGGCTACGCTAATTTTGGCCAAACATTTTTTGCTACTGTAAGAGGATATCAATGGAGATTTGGCTAGGAGTGGCGCTGCATGCATGATGCCCAGTAGTTAAAGATTTGTAGCATTTTTAAAGAGCGGAAATGTGCAAGAAAAATATGTGCGTACCATACCTTGCAATATATATGTCGTATCCTTGCAATTTATCGTCTTTTTAACGTTAATCAACTTAAGCAAGACATCAAATTACGCTGTAACCCACACTTCTTATAAAATGCATGAAAATCGATCTACTTAAGACTGATTGCACGAGCGACCAATGCGATTCACAGTCATGTGCACTCCAACTGAGAGCTCTGATAAAGCCCAATTGATGTGTTCTACTATATTGCTGTGCTCGTTTGTGTCATAGTCTGATAGTAGTGCAACCAAGCTGAACTACAGTACCATGTCCAACAACAAAATTATGTTTATTAATTTCTAAATCAGTTGTAGCAGTAAAGCAAAGCGTGATTACTATTGCTTTGAAAACACTTCAAGAAACAGGATTGGGAATCTGTATTTACAAAACTTCACTTCCGCACTGGCCCGATGGCTATATTGGTTTTACATCAAGCTGCCCACCCCCACATTTTACAATAAAATTGCGCCCATGCTTGCGACACATGCTCATGTATCTTATCTTAGTTTTGAATATTCAAAAACTTCAGAGTTATATAAACATCTTGGGGTTCATACATAATGAACTCATTGATAGTTTAGCGCAGGTGTGAGCAATTAATTTGACGCGTGAGCCACTTTGAGAAGGCCACGTTTAGCGGAGGGCTGTACCTTCTTATGGAAATAAATTAGCCTCAGTACTAACATTTACTGTGATAACTTGGAGGAAATTTCGGATTTGAAGATTTTTCCTGAGTGCTTCCACGGGCTACTGAAAACGCTGTGGCGGGCCACGTTTGGATCGCGGGCCGCTATTTGCCCACCCCTGATTTAGCGTATAGTTTCGTGTGCTGTAGTTATACCGAAACCTACTTGCAAAGGCTGTGAAAGTAGAGGTTACGGAATAACCATGAATTGTGTAAAGCAGAATGCCTTGGCTTCACAACTCTGAATCAATAAACGTCATTACGTAGCAAGTATGGCGCAAAACGAATTTTTCGAAACGTTACAGAGATAAACAACTGTCAGTGGTTTTAGAGAGAGAGGGAGATGACCAATACAACTACAGGCTAAATGCAATCGTACCAATATTAAGCAACTGAGCGTGAGCAGTAACAACATCGTATTTTCGTTTTCAGGAATAAATGGAAAGTGAGGCTGAATATGCTAAAAAACTAAGACAGATTTGTGACGGAAATGGAAAAGAAACTAAACCGGAGTTGTCAGCAGAGTTCTTACATAAAATTGGTCAAATTTACAGAGGTAAAAGTCCTGATAAACTTTCTCTCATTCAAAGCGCTGCGTTACTCAATGCAGCTATTTTGAGGAAGCCTGCCAATGTCTTGGAAGTTGAAAATGATTTGGGTGAACTTTGTTCGCATGTGCTTCAGTTAGCTCAAGCAAACGACAAAAAAGCCGATTTGATCAAGCAAGCAAGATGTATCAAACAAGACGTGTTGAAATTAAGAGAAATGGTTGACAAAACTCTGGCAGAAATCGATAAGATGCCAGAACTTTCCTTGCAAAATCGTAGTCAAGAAAAAAAAAGAATTGATATTGTTGAAAACCTGCAAAGCAGTGTTAGTGAAAGTTACTCGAACATAATGCGTGAAATAATGGATTATTGTATTTCAGTGAAAGGCAGCGTTCCATGTGATTACGCTCTTGTCGGAATGGGGTCTATGGCCCGGAACGAAATAACTCCCTATTCTGATTTTGAAAATGTAATTGTTTTGGAAAATTCCGTGGTTTCGCTAAGTGAAAAGAAGCAAGAAGAAATTAAAAACTATTTTAGATGGGTTGCGGTGCTGTTTCAAATAGTTTTAGTAAACTTTGGCGAAACAATTTTACGATTTGTTGCTATACCGTGCTTAAACAATCCGTACGACTCATCCCAGAATTGGTTTTATGATGCATTCACCCCTTGCGGAATTTCTCCTGATGGGTTTGCTCCGCATGCTTGCAAAAATCCTTTGGGAAGACAGCAAGAGACGCCTTTAAAACAATGGACTACAGAGTTGATAAAACCTGTATCGGAAATGCTGAATTATTTGGATGTAGAGCAAGATTTGAAAAATGGGTACCACCTTGCTGACATTTTAACGAAAACGTGCTACGTATCAGGCAGCTTGAAACTATATGAAAGTTTCCACGATGGGGTTATGTGCAAAATGAGCCAGCGTCCTATCGCCCTAAAGCCAATGGAAGAAATTAAAAAAGATATTGATAATTTCAATCCTTTAGACTGTCTTTCTCGAGTTAAAAGTAGAACAAAGTTTGACATTAAAAGAGTCATTTACAGAAGTACAACACTCTTTGTTGCTGCGTTGGGAAGAGCTAACAATCTTAAGAGCCAAACGTCGTATGACATAGCGCGCGAACTTGCCGAAAAGAAAGTGATAACTCAAAAATTTAAGCAGCGAGTGCTGCATGCAATTGCCATTGCATGTGAAATAAGATTACGTGTTTACTCTGCTAGCCGGAGTCAAGCTGACTTTGTTCACAGTTTGGTTGACGACGTGAGTGAGGAAGATGACATATCACTCGCTCTCGTTCAAATGATGGGTCCTGAAACAAGCGTAATGTATTTTCAAACAGCAATGAAGCTACAGAGGAAAGTCGGAAATATTGCTGGAGCACAACCATCTTCCTTAAAAGACAGCCCTGTGCTTGACAAGCTTTTGATATGTTTTTGGTTAGAACTTTTTAAAACTGCTCTCTTTGAAGCGAAACGTTTCTTATCATCTGAAATCAAGGATGAAAGATTGTTTAACGTTGTTGTTGAAGTGTGTCTTATGATAGGATGGTCCTATTTTGATAAAAAACATTTTAACAACGCCTATGCATGCTTCAGATTAGCAAGAGGTTCCTTTGAAAATACTAAAACCCCACTCTCTGATGACGATAAAGCTCATTACTTGGAGGCCAGTGGCAGATGTCTTCAAGAATTGTCAAAAAACAGTGAGGCATTAGAACACTACAAAGATGCATTAGCCATCAGAAAAATGATTTCGAAAGGCTACTGTAAAGATCCGGATGTTGCGATGTGTAACTTATACGTTGGCTGCGTCAGCTACAAACTCGAAGAATTTTCTGAAGCGGAATACAGCTGTAAGCAAGCTATGGCATTTCTATCTACATGCGAAGACAAACAGTTTCAGAGCGACAAAGCGCTATGTAACAGAATTCTGGGCGCAAGTTTAACTGCAAAGGAAAATTGTTCTGAAGCTCTGAAACATTTAAACGAAGCGCTTCGCATTCGAGAGAAAATAAGTGAAGACTCTTCTGTGGATGAGGAAATTGCATCGTGTTACACTTTGAAAGGTCAGTGTTATTTCATTCTCAAAAATCACGATGAAGCACTGAAACATTTGAAACACGGTAGCTCTATACTAGAACGAAATTCNAATCAACGTAGCATGGGCTTGCTGATTTTTGGCAAACATCAACTCGGTCTTTCCTTGGTGGAACTCGGAAAATATGACGATGCACTTCTGCAGTTTAAATCAGAACTGAGTCTTCGCCTCGAATGCGGCGGGAATGGTAACTCAGACGCACAAGTCGCGTTCTGTTACTATGACATTGGTGTCTCTCTTTTCAATTTGAAAGAACACGACAAAGCACTGAAAACTTTCGAACATGCAAATCAGATATGGAAGTCTACTGACAAGGACGGCTCTTATTTTAAGGAAATAACCGCCTGCAACAGTTGGATCGCGGATGCTTTGTTTGAACTTGGCAAATATGAAGATAGTTTGACCATGTCAAAGTCACTGCTTGCTCAAACAGAAAATTCAAATAAGCACGTTTATGGACCTCGTGCGGAATGTAACTTTAAAATTGCGAGGTGCTACTTGAAAACAAAAGATTATCAAACAGCTTTTGAATTTTTTGACGTATCGTTTTCTTTGTGGCGAGACAGCAAGAAAGAGTCCAACTTAATTTTAGCAGCTGAAAGTAAACGGCTGGCAATCGAATGCTTGTACCATCTTAATCAACACGTCGCTGCGTTAAACGAATGCGAGAAAGAATGGTCTATCAGGCACGAGATTGTTCAAGACATAAATTCTGATCCCGGTTTTGCAAAATTATGTCTAAACAAGGGGTGCTTGCTGTACAAACTGGGGAACTGTGAGTCTGCACTTTATTTTCTTCAATTAGCTCAGGGTATTTGGAAATCTGTGGATTGCAGTATTGACGTAGACAAGGCTGTTTGTGAGCGCTTCATTGCTGACTGCGCATATGACCTTAACCTCTTCGACAACGCACTGAACAGTTTCAAAACTGAACTGCAATTACTCAAAAAATCATCGCTCGACGTGGAAGAACAAGATGCTTCGTTTGCGTGGTGTTGGTTCAAGATCGGAAAATGCCATGCTCGAAGTGGAACATTCGCGGAAGCCGTGGCATGTCTTGAAAAAGCGAAGGAAACGTGGCTTGTAACTGAGAGAGAAGAAAATTACAACAACGCAGCAAATGCGTGTGTATGGATTAGTGACTGCTTTTTCGAACTCAAGCTCTTCAAAGACTCTCTGTGGCAGCTTGAAGAGGAACTCAATATCCGGAATCGTACTTCTCACTGCGATGAAACTCTTGATTTGAAAATGAGATGCTACGCCAGAATGGGGTCATGTTACATCGAATTGGGGGATTTTGTAAATGCAAACGCTTGCTTTGAGAAATGCAATCAGAAAATTGCCGAAGACGTGTAGGAAATGGTTTGGGGCTTTAGGCGATTTTTGTACGTTAAAGATGAGTGCAACCCATAAAATCTATTCGTTGGGATGCACAAAGATATACTGTAGAATAAGACAAATGGTTTTCATCTGCTTCCAACGAAACATCTGGTTTCAGCTCACATTCGCCTGATCCTGTTCGGATTCCAGTAACTTTTAGAAAGAAAATTTTTTAACATTCACTTTGACTTTCGCGTATGGTTTATTACATTTTATATTACTTTCTGGTGCAAATTGCTCTCAAAAACTTACATTTACGATGGATCCCAAAAAGAACAGTGTAATATTTTTGAACAAAATATACTGAACAGATTGTTTTCAGAGGTGGAAAAATATCCTTGATTCTGGGGCAATATGCTAAGTGAAGTATTTTGACGTACAGTAATACGATTTTGTTGGACTACCCTCCGTTTGCTACAATGATGAAATCACTGCACGAAACTAACTGTTCATGAGATATTTCAGGTAGCCGGTAAATATGAAACCTATTAGCTAACCTCACTGAGCAACGTAATCGCATTCCGTTCAACATTTTCAGCCCAACCGCAGTCGGAATGTTTTGAACTCGTTCATAATTGTGTGCAGGATTTTTTAAAGTTTGCCTTTGCTGATCGTGAAATCGTTTAGAGAGACCGCAACTATTGTACCTGAGTACGGAGAAGGTCGTAAAACAAGGTTTTAGTGTATTTTGATGGTGGTAGTAAAGCGAGTTCATATTGTATCTTGAGAGACCTTTGGAAAAATTTGCGAGACCATTTCGGTTTTCGCATTGCATACCAATGTTTGTGGCCAAATCCAGCTCTGAAACACACATCCTTCCAACACACTGCGAGCAGCTACTAACAGTTATGAAATAATATTGTAAACTATTAATTAATTGTCCGTGATCGGGAACATTAGCGTTTGCCGCATGAAATGGTCATGTACGAAATGTTTTGTGTTGAATCCCAACGATTGCGTGTGGTTTTCATGTCAAGCAAATCTTAGAAATTTTCACTCAACACCCTGCTGTTGAGTCTCACCGGGTATCCGACACCTTTCGACAGTTTTCGTTTTTCTTATGCGAAGTTTCTGCCCGTTGGTGCGTGGATTGTGACGTTGCTAATGAGTTCATCTTCCCTGTTTTCTTCACTGTTATTTACTCGTGCGTGCTTAGTTCTTGCTGATTAGAATCAATCACGAATCAAGAACTGCTAGGTGCGTGTGCCTACTTGCGCAAAGAAATGCATGCTATAAACTTTTTCGTGTTATCTATCGCTGTGGTTGGCAAGTTATGGCCACAAACGACAAATTAATTATCATTTTTGGCCATAACTTGCCAACCACAGACGCTAGAAGGCCGATTAAAGGCTGAAAGATGCGGATTTTCACCTAGTTTATTAATCTTTTGAACTAGCTTCTCAGGCCCTGATAACGTCATCCGAAAATCCCTTGACCCCACCCACTCATGACATCAGCCCAAAAAACTCCAAACCCGAAAGTTCCCGGATTTCTTAAACTTGAACCCGGGAGACTTTTTCATTCTATAGAGAGTTTGAACAGCTCTCCATCTCTATCAGTTGGAAAGTTATGACTGGACAAAGTCAAAGCCACTACAGAGGTTTTGCGGTCCTTTTAAATAATGGCATATATATTAAGTTTTAAATAATGGCATATTTTGTTGTGCGCATCGATACATGGCTTATCAAAACATAGATCAGGGGCGCGCAGAGGGTGGAACAGCTTAACGGCCTTGGGCAGTGGCATAGGAGAAAATATTTGTCAAAAATACGGGCAAAATTCCTGAAAATTTGGGCAAAATCCCTGAAAATCCGGGCAAAACGCTGGCGACCAGCGTTGTTCGACTTCCAAAATTGGCCCCCAACGGCTTAGTGAAGACCTTTTCTTGGAGCTCATACCAAAAAAACGTCTTCGTGGGAGAAAATTTGTAGGCAAAAGTCGCACAACAACTTGTACCATTTCAACAGGAATTCCCAATTTAGGAGTGTGATGTAAAAAATTATCTAAATTGGCATCCGGAGTCGGACAAAAAAATCCGACTCCCAGTGTTGTTAGGAATCCGACTCCACCCAAAAACTTACGACTCCGCAACCCTGTACATTAAGGCCTTAAACCTTACCTCTATTCCTCCCTTTGTAGGCTGAA
>JGI24159J19872_10012361_pt1 | contig 11133 bp, 9 predicted proteins | sample Ectturendosymbi4_FD_19872 | JGI IMG/M metagenome (IMG submission 19872)
TGCACGCGCGAGGCGTCACTTGCCAGTCGAGTGCAAAGTGCACCGGTGCTGTTGCGGTGGTCGTCGAAATAAGCGATGTCTTGTCGCAAAATCGCGCGGAAGGCTTTTCTTCTCAATCGAACGGTCAACTCCATTCCGGATTTGCCGAAAAGCAAACCCTGTGACGAAAGCAATGTACAAACTCAGGGAACAGTCAATTCATAAATTGCGATAGAGCAACCGCAACATTAAATGGAAACTCAAAAATAAACAATAAAATCGAAAACTGTGGTATCTTCTTCGGTTTAGATACTTAAGGATAACTGACAAAGCTGAGCCTGAGTATTTTTTGTAGCACCTCTTCAAGGTGCGACAACAAATTGACAAAAATCTTGTGCGATGGATTAGCACAATAAAATATCAATGATTGACACTTATCTAGTCGGGTTAAATTACAAAAATAATTTTGAAATAACTTGCACGACAAAATAGAAATTGATGATTTAACAAAAAAGCGATCCAACGAAATCTTTGGGTGTCAAACTGGTGTTCTGAATAGCTTTCAGTCTTGCAAAATAAGTCAATAACCTTGAAAAAAAAAAGCTTAAACCAGGAGTTTTCAACCTTTCACTGCCCTGGTCTATTGAACTTGTAAGCATATTGTCTATCGAAAGGAATCCTTTCCCAGTAAATAATCAGACGTTAAGATCTTACAGAATATATTTCGCCTACGAAGTAAGCATCGTCAGCTCTTTTTCAGATAGAGTCTATTTACTTTTTTGATGATTTAACAACCAAATATAATAGAATCTATTGACTTATAGAATCTATTTATGTTAAGATTCAAATAGAATCTATTTTCTTTTTTGATGATTGATTTAAATCTGCTAGTGAAGATATTGGTTATGGCCCATTACAACTAAGAAATAAATTGGTGGTGGCCCAGCCCAACGCTTCTAATCTTATAGGTTCAACAATTCTATAACTTTAGTTGCTGTGATATAACAATTGCAATGCTATGCCATAGCAATTCGCATAAACACAGCTTCACCTAGCATTGTGAAGTAGGAGTTATGTCACAAACGTCACATTCAGATCGAATTTTTTTTATATTTGTCTGTCTTATTTAATCATAATGACATCATTGAACAAGTCTCATAATGCTCTCATTCCGATTTATGCAAGCTCTGTGGTCCACTGGCAAAAGCGTCATGGCCGGCCATGCCCCACCGGTTGACAACATGGCGAAAATCAAACAGTTACACATGAAATCTTTATTTGAAGTCAGTAAATTGTTTGCAAACTAAGCCAAGGAAACAGAAGACAGCACTTTAACAAAAAGTGTGACTTACTTCAAGAGTATTTGACAAAAGTGTTCCTATTCCCAGCGCTATGAAGGCCAAGCCATAAACCATTGCCAGGTAGTTTTGCTGATCTTTGTTTTCGAGCGTAAAGATTTTCAAAACCTCAGCGAAAAAAATGGCGTTCAAGCAATGAACCGACCCGGAGATCACAGCAAAGAAACATCCAACTGGAAAATACAAGCTTGTTTAAAAATGATTTTCACACAACTTCACACTATTCTTATGTTTGGATAATAATAAGACGCAGGGAATCAGTGACATTTGAGCAGATGCAAATAGCTTAAGCTCGACCGTTTGCGATTTACATAGAAGTGCCACTGGCGTTCTGTAATATAGAATGAGGTCACTATATGTCCAATGTCATAGAACACAAATGATTTCGACAGAAGGTTCTCAACTATTTAAAAACTGTTTCCTTGCAACGGGTCCAATACCTGAGAAAACCAAACACAAGGCCACACATTATTTGAGACCAATATTACAATCAAAACCTTGACACACCTCAACCAAACAAAAAATCCGGTGCATTGGCAATTCTATCCGCTTTATTAAGAAGATTTACAAAACAAATCTCAATTGAAAGGAAAAAGTACCAACCATGGCCAGTCGCTGCTCAGTTGAAAGTTATTTTACACTTACAGCGTAGGTTTTTCCTTGAGGGTGCTGCTGTTTTGTGCGGAAAAAGTAAACGTAAAATCAAACGAAGATTTATTTGTCAACACTTGTAGTTTTCAGAAATGCTTTGCAACTAATTACACGAGAACAGGAAGGCATTTGTTTCATATTGCTTCGAATGCGGAATAGCACGATGGTTCTTATTCACCGATGCTGCTCTCGCTCGATAACAAACGGGATATAATCACACAAGACACAACACCTCCTTGAGCAAAATTTGAAACAATGCGACCGTCAACTTTGAACACAGATCTACAGAATGGTTTTGCAACTGGGAAAACTTTCTTCACCCTTAAAACAGTCGTTTCCTGGGCTTAAAACAACCGTTTGGTTTTCACGTTTCCCAGCAAAGAATACGTATATCCTTTGTTTCGTGAAACGCAAAAAGCGTCAGCATTTGACACGTTTCAAAGAACCGTGGGCATTCTTTCCAAATCGAACACGTTTCATTCCTCAAATGTCACTACGTTCGCACTGGTTTTTATTTTACCTTCTATTACCGTGGAAAACAATTCCAAACCTTCTACTGCATTCATGTGTCACGTGTTTTATGGCCGAAGTTACTAACAACTTCCAAACGATGAAATTTTTGGCATAAAATGAAAATAACATTTAAAAATCTAACTTAAAAGCTTCGAAAGAATTTTCCAACATTTATGAAAAATAGGAATTTCAGCATGAACATTCCTGGAAGAAATACGACAGTGTAAATGAGACACAGCAGCAAACACGATACAAACGAGCGAACTGTTTGATTGCCATGAAATTTAAACCAAATTTGACGAGTGCTCAGAACTCCCTTCCTACCTAACATATAATGCCACTCCGGTTTGTTCAAAGCGAGGATGCGCGAGAATGGGATTTCCGGCAGATCTTCTTTTTCCTCTTCTTCGTCAGAGCTGGAGCTTTTGACCTTCTCACCGTTGGGAACAGATTTGCTTGATTGACCAGTTGAAACCTTAGGAATAAGGTTGTCTTCCTCCATCTGGGAGTCTTTCTTGGTCAAGGGGGGTGAGGAAGACGTCGAGGAACGACGGGTAACTTCTTGTTTCATGCTTTCGTTTCTTTCCAATTTATCGTCTGAAATAAAATCACATAATTAATGTAACAATACTAAAGCGCTAAGAAATTTCATTGCTACAGTGTCCAACTGAATGACTTGTAGTAACGTTGTCAGGTAAAGAGCTGTAGGTCCCGCCTATTGCAGGCCGAACAACAAGCAGTGCTTTAAGCTGTGTTTAGCAGACAATGCAAAGTTGGCAACTTCTGTTATCTTCGTTTTTCAGGAGACAAGATGGGTTGTTTAGCCAGTGGAACTAACCAGCTGACCTCTCATGGCGAAACTTATCAAATGTGACAAACATGTGAAATAGCCAACACATTGACATGTTGGTGCAATTATACAGCAATATTTCATTCACAAATGCAGCAAGCCAAGCCATGCCCTTCAAGTTATTATTCAGACGGCACATCTATGAGTGGAGTGTGGCTGTAAGTGAAAACCATTAATGCTAGAAATGCTTACTTCTCTTGAAAAGATATTACACAAAAAATGCACTTTTGTTTGAAAATACGTAATAAGAACAGAAAGTTTTGGCAAAAAACATCTGAAAGGCAACAAGAAACCCGCTCTCATACACGCAAGGAAGGTCCAACTTGAAATTAAGCTGTTCCAGCACTGTGGAAAAATTACTTAAGCATTATTAAACTTAACAAACAGCAATACTGACATCGATATACGTCAAAAACTAAAAAACATGAACGTTTTCATGATGCGAATGATCTTATATGCAACAATAATAAGCATGCAGCGCTAATCCCCGAACTACTCCTAAATCACGCTGTTGGTAAAGATGAAACTTTTGCTTGAGCTTTTCACCAATGACAATTCCAGTGCGTTTTTTTCATCTCAGTACTCTTTTCAATGTGCGTTTAATGCAGGGGTCTCAAACACGCGGCCCGCGAGGGCGTTTTGTGCGGCCCGCCATGCTTTCTGGGAATTTTCAGGTATTTAACAGTTGCCAAGTGCCTTGAAAAAAGATGCCGCGAAATAAATGAACCAAAGCTGAATGATACCCACTGCGGTTTTCATCGTGCCCATAGCACTACAGACATAAATTTCACTCCCCAGCAAATTTGAGAAATCTTGGGAGTATGCCAAAAAGGTTACACATGTTTTGTCGACCTCGAGAAGCATACGATCGGGTTCCTTGTTGAAAGCTTTGGGGAGTGTTGCGGGAATAGGCTGCGGTGTTGACGGCCGTCTGTTACTGGCCGTCAAGTCACTGTGTTCCTCCTCAGAAGTTTGTGTCCGTGTCGGGGGAAATAAATCACGGCTGTTTACCGTTGGTATTGAACTCCGACAAGGGTGTGTGCTGTCACCACTTTTCTTCAGTCTTCATCAGTGTAGCCAAACTACGACCCGCCGGCCGCATCCGGCACGCCGACCAGTTTAATCCCACCCGCCAAATACCTTGCACATTTTTTTCAAGTGCCACGTTTCCAACTGTGGACAGCAGTGCAACAGCATTAACTGCTGCCTGTCACGTAACAGTGTTGCCAACGGGAATATATACTGTATATACCACATTTTTCAAATTTGGTACATTTTTAAAGTGCTTGGCATACAAATTCTTGATTTGGTATAAACGATGCAGGAGGCGGGGTGAAACCGCACACTCAAAACTTTTGTTTTGGTGAAAATCCGGGCAAAATGTGTGAAAGCCTTCGCAAAATCGCTGCATGTGCTTTGATTTCACAAAAATTGCACCCAAAGTCAAAGCGCAGGCCTTTTTTACGTCTCATGTTTTTCTTTAGTTCTTTTCGGCAAGTTAGGTGAAATTTGGGCAAAAATGGTGCTTGAAGTGCCTTGAATTGAAAAAATACGCTCAACATGAAATGAGATGCAGTCGTTTTTTTGAGGTAATTTTCTTTGAAGTTTTTTTCGGGCAAGTTTGGGGAAATTTGGGCAAAATTTCTTCGCACCCCCAAAATTTGTCTGCTCCTACACCTATGGGTATATATGAAAAATTTGGTATATATTTGGTATATTTTTTTTAGAGGTTTCAGTTGAAATTTTAAACCAATTTATTTGGTTTATTACAAAGCGGAAGAAGAGAACCCGATAGTGGTGTTGAAGCTTTATAATAAAGTTTAGTGATTTTGCTAACATGGGAGTAGACATGCACTTTGGGTGAGCGTAAAGCGAGACTAGAAGAGAGGTGAGAAGTTCTGAAAAAACTGAACTTAGCTCAAGTACTGTAGGTATGCTCTTTTAGTCAGACAATGTATTCAAATGTGAGAAAGCAGGTATGCTCTTTTAGTCAGACAATGTATTAAAATGTGAGAAAGTAGAGCGAAGAGGCTGATGCATGGATTGCTAAAGCTAACGCAGTTCTGCGTGAGCTTTATCGATCTCTGGTCACAAAATGGGAGGTATCAAACACCACAAAGCTGTCGGCTTTTAAATCGGTCTTTGCTCCCATCCTTGTGAAATTCGCAGAGCCCTGAATGTGGAACCACTTCTCCGAATTGAGAAGGCACAGATACATTTGTTCGGCCATATGTCCAGAATGCTCCACGAAAGACTGGCGAGGCAAGTCCAGCCGACTAAGCCCGCGGAAAAGCGGTTCAGAGGTTATCCAAAGCCTGCGGGGAGTGGCTGGATGTCTGACCTTGCTCGGTCTCGTCTTGGTGTGGAGCCAGCACAACTATTTGACCGTGAGGTATTCCAAGTCCTCCTAGGGCTGCTGCCCCCGCGACCCTCCCTAGAGGAAAAACGGACATGAAAATGAATTAAATGAACAACAATCACGTTATTTAGTTCATTCACCGGTGTTTAAAAGTGCTCGCCTAGCGAGTGAACAAGTTCCATTACACCTTTCGCAGGAAGTAAAGATGCAAAATCTGTTTCTAGTAAGCTCAGGTACCGCAGTTGTTGTGTCAGCGTTGCAATGCGGCCCGCGGGTTACCTCATAAGCCCTCATCAGGCCCACGGAACAAGTTGAGTTTGAGACCCCTGGTTTAATGCATGGACAAATCCCTCTCCGCTAATGTAATTATTTGCAGATATAAAAATGGCCACATACATATTGTCAATTGCAAGCCTATTCATCTTGCAACAAATATCTCCAATCAATACCACAGCATTAGCAGTAGCTTTTTTGTAACAACTGTCCATTGTTACAGGTGTCAGTTTGTTTACAGCAAGCAACCAGGCACACGAGGGCAGCTCAAACTTCGCTCTCAACTTCGACGCAACCAATCGTGATAAGATTGGCATATATAGACACTTGGCCATGCTCAGTTTCACTTGACTCAGTCTTCCCAATGTTTGCATTCAGCAAGTTTTGAATGGTTGCTAGCAGCAAGTTTTGAATGGTTGCTAGCAGCAAGTTTATTTTTAATTCCAGCTGTATCGTATCATTATTTGAGAGCAGTAGAGTGGTGTCGTCCGGCATAGGTAATACTGGCATTTAGTGGCTGGTTTAACTGCTGGCAAATCATTACTGTAGATTAGAAAAAGCACTGGGCCAGCCTGGATCTTTGGACGACACCACGGGTTGCAACATTAGTTGGATATTTCTTGGTTAACGTTGACGAACTTTTTCCATTTAAGGTGTTTTTTATTTCTACAATGACAAACTTATTTCATAAAATGTGGAAATCTACAGAGTCAAAAAACGAAAGCCTTCTATGGATCTAAAAATACAGCAGTGGGTTGGATATTTCCGACATTTCCGTTTTTCTTGTTCATACAACTTAACAATGGTACGGCACATGAATAACCATGACGGAAACCAGATTGTTCAGGTCAGATCATATGGTTCATCAAAAAAGCTACTCACGTTGAAGGCTTGAAGCACGATGTTTTTCGAAGATTTTGATGAAATCACATAGCCACGAAATTGGTCTACAGTTAAGAGCGATTAAATCGGGAACTCGATTTAAAAAGTGAAACCACTTTTGATCGCTTAAGCTTCTCAGGAAAAAAGCGACAGGCCATCAAACCGTTGTATTCTCTTTTTACATTATGCCTCTCCAGAAACCCAAGTCGGTGTAACCTGCAAGTGGCAACTACTCTGCGGCAGGTCGGAAATTGGCCATATGAGTGATTGTAAACAAATTTTGCTCGTTTAAGGTTTTCAGGAAAAAAACTGGCCATCAAGCCATTGTATTCACTTTGTCACTATGCCTCTGCATAAAACCCAAGTTGGTGTAAGCTGCAAGCGGAAACTATTCAGCAGGCCGGAAATTAGCCACTGATGAGTGATTGTAAACCAAGTATGACAGGCAGATCAATAAAGCAAATGTAGTATGTACCATAGTGATAGCATTAGCTTTCCGCGGTCAAAAAACGAGGACATTCGAACGCTCCTACGCTTTGTTTATAAAACCGTGTTTGCTCTGAGTTTCATCGAAGTTCGAATGTCATTAAACTTGGATAATCAAGATAGTTCCAAGTTCGCAGCTGTTAAGTTCGTAAAACCTGAAACATCGAGCCACTTCTCCCTGCACAGGTAAATCACAGATACAATAGTTCAGCCACGTGGCTAGAATGCCCTTGATATGTTGGCAAGCTGAGCCCTGTTGGTCACACCCACGGCAAAGCGGAGCAAGCAGAATCAGAGGTTGATGAAAGTTGTTAAGTGACACCTCCGGTGGCCGCTGCTGCTTTCGCTACTAAGTGGGGATGGAGATGAATGAAAAGGTATCGAGTAATTTTTAAAAAATCAATATTTTCGTAGTTGGAAACCGTAAAGCTTACTATAATTTAAAATTTTATCAGAGATGCAGTTTGATCTTAGATTCACCAATATTACAAGCACAGCACGCGAGAATTAACTGAACATAGCACTGCTACGAAAGGATTGTGGAAGCCATCAAGCAAAATCAATCTTTAGGCAAGACACTATATAGAAATTGAGGTGCGACATATTAGCTTCATGTGGAGGCCACGCTAGTCCAACAATAATTTTTGCATATCCGTAAACAAGCACTCCCGCCACAACGTCTCTTCTTACTAAACACTTTTGTTTTGCACTTATGATTTATGGAAGTGCAAATAACAAAGGAATACGAGGCAACTTTGTCGCACTACCACTAAAATACTGGCAGTACATGCACGTAACTGGAAGTAAAAAGTAAGGGCAAGGAGCAGGATAAAGCTAGTTGTCAGAGATGCTCAAATAAATATTTTGCAAACCCAAGCGCTGAAACGAAAGAATAAGTATGTGGCTGTTCCACTGTCAACAACAAATATAGTCGCTTGCGCTACCAAACAAACATCTCATTACCATTAACACCTTCGGTACGGAATGAATTCCGCACGATTATTAGCCGGTGCGGGGCGGTTTTTGGTTTGTTTTTACCTAACAGCTAGACTCAACATTGAATACCGTATATACTTGTGTATAAGTCGAGTGTTCGGGAGGCGATTTTAGGCAATATTTTTGGGTCGACTTATACACAGGTAATGTTTATGGAGATGTTGCTGAAGAGTCGTATATAATGTGAATGTGAAAAGAAAACTCCGTTGTTATACATGTTTTATACGGTAGGTATATGCCGGCCTTAAACGCTCAAACTATGATTCTTCACTATAAAAATGCTCACATCTTGACATTACTTCTACAGTCGAGTTATACACAGGTAATACTTAAAATTAGAGCTCGACCGATCTATCGGCACGCCGATATGTATATCGGCCCATATGACGATGTTGCCGATGTATCGTATCGGCAAAATTACGCCGATGTATATTGGCAATATTTGCTCATAAACGTGTTACGCTGTTGCTCTACATGGGGTGTTCGGAACCCCAAGTTGCTCCTTCGTCTCTGACCATGTTTGATTAACGCAAATGCTCTGTCCTGTTCCTAGCGCACAGGGCCTTCATGCATATAATCAGACCGCTGTGCAACAGTCCCGAAAAAAAACGCTCTATAACGTAACATTCGGTCGTAGGCTTTGGCGCTGCAAGCAGGTGATTGTCTGCGAACAAACTAGGTTGTGCTTTTGTGTTCGTTGGTTGTTCTGCCAAGGTCTCTCTAGGCTAGACAGTCTTGCGTTCAGCGTGCATCAAAAAAGTGCCTGCCTTCGTCACAGCGAGCAGTACCCAGGTTGGCGCAGAATTTAATGTTGTGCTGTTCTTTATCGCAGTGAAGTGATGGTTTCAATGCGTAGCGCATTGTTTTTAATTATAACATCTGAGCACAGGCACAGATGTCTACACAGGGAGTTGGACTACTTATACGTAGCACATGTTTGCCTGTTTGTCCATTAGTTGGTTTAGAGTTTGCAATTGCGAGTCCTAGAAATTGGTATGGACTGCAGTAGGCACGACGGATGAAACTATCCTATTAGAGTACATTTGACCTTTAGTCAAACACAGCTGGCTGAAATAGTCACGTGAAAAGTACAATACCTAAAGAGACAAGAGTTCAGCCTACAGTTCACACAATGCAAACAAGAAGATGCTAACAGCTTGCCAGCACTGNAACCATTACATTACTTGTCTGTCAGACTGAGCCATTTACAGACGTCACAGTCAACTGAGACAGTCATGCTGTCCCAAGCTTGTCATGTGACTAGTTCAGCCAATCATGTTCGGCTGGTGGCAAAATAGCTCCAGGAGTGTATATTTTGTCTTATTAGGCAAAATAGGAGTGGACATTTTGCCTCATAAAATAATTGTAACTTGTGAAATTATTTTCTTTGTTTTTGTGGCCTGAAGAAAAAATGCATCGTAATGCCTTTCAGCTGTAGTTTGAAAATGTTTGGCTGAAGGCAAAGTAGCTCCAGGAGTGTTTCTTTGCCTCATCAGTTATCGGCAATGAAAAACATCGGTATCTGCCCAAAAAAGCCTTATCGGTCGAGCTCTACTTAAAATGACGCAATTTTTGGTCTTAAAATACATATCGACTTATACATAAGATCGACCTATACACAAGATTGACCTCAAATTCTCAGGTAAGATTGATGTTCACGTGAAAAACATTCGTGCAAAATTTCGTTGCAAAACATCAAGCATGAGAAAAGTTATTCCGTCCTACGCCACAACTCACTGAATCCAAATTTCTCAGGTAAGCGCGTTGCTAGCGACGCGCAGCAACAGTCAATCCGATGCGCTGGGAACAGAGTCCGGTTGCTCGATTAAAAAATTAGCAACTCGCAAAATTCTCGGTGGAGTGAACTCAAATTTTCAGGAAAACTGGATAACGATGAGAACATTGTTGTAAATTTGTTGCAAAAAAATTAGTTTTGAAAAAGCTATGGTGCTTTACAGAACAACTGCTCAACCCTGCTGAATAGGATAAAGTTTTGTAGTCTCAAATTTAAGGATGATACGCATATGGATGAAGAACATTCGTCGAAATTTTCTTTGCGAAAACACCAGTACAAAGAAGTTACCGTAGTGTACGCAACACCTGTCAGGACGTAAGTGTTTTGTAAGAAGTCTTGTAGCCTAGGCCTAGCAAAATGTTGCTGGATAACAAAATCCACAACTAATAAGCTCTTCCTCATATTACTGAAATTTTCAAGGATTATGCGCGTAGGTCCAGAGAATATTATTGTAAAATTTCATTGCAAACAAAATAAGTACGATAAAATGAAAGACTATTAGCACCTAACTTTTGTTGAAAATGTCTTGTAGCTAGGCCTAGCATGATAGTTTAATGCCAAACTTCTCAGCTTTAAATTTTTTGATCAATTTGTACGAAAGTTTCAGGATTAATGTGTCCAGGGATGAAGAACATTTGCGAAAATTTTTGTTGCAAAAAAATTAAGTACGAAAAAAGTTACCGTGTTGAAATTTTCACAGATGGACAAGTCGTAAATTGCATGATGTATACATATATATGTCATTCTGCACCCGGGGCGTTTGAACCAATGACGTATGTCAAATCCACACCGAAGGTGTTAAAAACATTGTCATTTGCATAAATATAAAGACGTAACAGCCATACCGTCATCGGTGATTGGGAATTTTGTTTCTTCCGCGTCAGGTTTCTCATCATCTTCTTCGTCAATTTCACGACCGGCTTGCATGTTGACCAAATTGGCATAAACACCATCCGGTAAGTTGAGCAACGTTTCGTGAGTACCCTCCTCA